>ERZ767114.5-NODE-5-length-250477-cov-18.603482_pt1 | contig 250477 bp, 221 predicted proteins | sample MGYA00374952_ERZ767114 | MGnify/ENA primary metagenome ERZ767114 (study PRJEB28939, sample SAMN06267156) | marine metagenome | isolation source: Columbia River Estuary | place: USA:Columbia River Estuary, USA | collected 2012-05-05 ... | reverse complement strand
TTAATTTTAATTGTAATAATTTTTTAAAAATTACAAATTCATAACATTTTATTTTAATTAAAATGAATTTAAAAATATGGTTATTCCATCATTTTATAGGGTATTCGTAATGTGTGTTTTTGATATTAAAAGTTGGGTGTCATTTACGAAAAAGAATAAGCTATGAAAAATAAAGAAATAGAAAGATTTATTAATTCAGAGAAATTAAGAGTCAACTTTTCATCTCTTGAGAAAATAACGGATAAATGGGGTTTCTTTCGACAAATTTATATGGAGAATATTTGCGGAATGCTAAAAGCGTCTGAGAAAGATATTAAAAAATGGCATCAAGTTTATTCAGTTGATTGGGTTTCATTTTTCAGTCCAATTGAAACGGATACTTGGAATTCAATAAGATGTCAAGACAGCATTGTATTATATCCGCAGTTTCCTTTATTTAATTATTTTATTGATTTTGCAAATCCTTATTTGAAAATTGGTCTTGAATTAGATGGGAAAAATTATCACGACCCTATCAAAGACAAAAAACGTGATGAATTACTTTATGAATATGGTTGGAAAATATACAGAATAAAAGGTAGTGAAACATATACAAAGTTTAATGACATATTTGATGTTCAAGAGAATGAAATAGTTGGTGATGAAAGAAAAAAAGAATTAAAAAACTGGATTTTAAATACATCTGATGGAGTTGTTTTTGCTTTAAAAGTTCTCTATTTTATATCAGAGAATGAGAAAGAAGATTATAGAAAAATAGAGTTATTTGATTATGAGCCAGACGAAACTATTGATATTGTAGAGTATTGCGAATTAAGTCTAAAGAAACATTGTCTAGTGGAATTTGACAAATAAAACGAACACCCAACACCTCATAAAGTTTATGCTTAAATTTGAACTAGTACAAACGACAAACATTCAACTAACGATTTGCTACGGCAGAAAAATCTCCGATTTTCCAGTCGCACAAATCTTATAAAAGCCCGTTATGCGGTAGCTAAAAAAAACGACCTAGCACGGAATGAATAAAAAGAAAATAACATCAATTTTGATTTTTTTACTTTGTGTGTCAATCCCAATTATGATATTGAGTATTTTTCCTTCAACTATGGGAGATGACCTTTATTGTATGTTGTTTTATTATCCATTATTATTTTTAATTAGTGGATTTAGCGCTTGGGCTTATTACAAGTTTAGGGACAGAGTTAAACTCAACAAGGAAGTATTCGTTTTATTAATTCTTTTGCTTGACTTTGCGATTTTGACTTCATTCTATCCGAAAGGTGAGTATTCACCAATAAATCAATTACGATTAGCAAGGCAAGTATCTAACAACTATAAAAATTTAAAACCTTTTGATATTTTTAAAGCAATAGACAACAGAAATTACCTCCTAATAACAGCACTCTATCACAAATTTAACTTACCTACAGAAATTTATGTTGTAAAATATTGTTTCAATGACACAATTTTAAGTTGTGACACGATGTATAGAGAGTTTGACTATTTCATTATGGATAACAATGTGGTAACTAACAATCCAGATTTTCACTATAATTTAGACCTTAGCAAAGGTTCATTTTCTTTTACTGACACAGTTGAAGAAATTGACTTCAATATAACAGGTAGTTATCCGAATTTTGGAGCAACAGCATATTATAAAGACATAGAAACCTTGAGAGTAATTGTTTTCGAAACCAAACCTAAATTTGAATATGGGTTTACAAACCTTTTTAAATACTACTTAAATATAACTCAATGAATAAAAGAAAGAATCCAACAGGATAACAACGTTTATAAAACATTGTTTATATAGGCTTTAAAAGAGGTTTGTGCGTATTTACAATGACCGCCAAATTTTTAAATTTGGCTTTTAAAATAGAAAAGATGAAAGCAAAACATAAAAATTCGGCTCTGTGTTTATCCGAAAATTTAGCATCTTTGTACACGCTACGTTTCATGCGCAAAACCGTTATAAACTTTTTAAAAAAATGTACTTTCCTGAAATAAGTTTACCAAAAATTACACAACATATTTCAGAATAATACATAATTATACTTAAATTTATAGTTGGTTTAAATTTTAAAAAAAACCTCAATTTTATATTTTACAATTATAATTTTAAAAATTAATAGAAATGCATAAAACATTAAAATCAATTCTTAAGGAAATAGAAATTCAACCTTATGAATTAAAAGATGATATATTAGAAAATACCAAGCAATATAAATTTATTTATAGCAAAATTGTTGAAAATTTAGGGGAACCAACGTTTAAAAGAGTATTAGCAATTAGGTTAATTACAGAACAATTATTTAGAGAAGACAATTATGGTTCAGTAGATTTTGATAGGCATAAAGACAAATTAAAAGAAATGCTTGGAGATATTGATGAAGCAGAAATATCCAATTTATTATCTCATTATTTTGGAGTTTCAGATCCAAGAAGATATCAAGTAATTGAAAGTGTTGAATACCTAACATCTAAAAACGAAAAAATTAACGCAAGTTTTATTATTAATGTCTTAGCCAGTTCAATTGTTGATGAAATAAATTATGAAATTTTATTAGTAAAACTAAAACTTCAAAATATAATTTCGATGGATGAATGGTATGAGTTTTATGGGATAAACAAAAATGAGGATTCCGAAGTAGAATACAACAATAATATTGAGAGAATTAATGATATTATCACGGGTGTTTTAAAATAATAAAACAACTTAAATGTTACTTTGTATTTAAGATTAATTCTTTAAAAGGTCACTTTATGCTGACATTAAGCACTCTTTAGTGTTAGCAAAAAGTGATCTTTTTATTTATAGATAATTATTTAAAAAATAAAGTTTTGCAATGAAAATATATTCTTAGGAAATTTAAATTCATAAACTCTACTGTTATTTTTGCACTTTTCAATTGAAAAAAGTTAGCACCTTGTTCACATTTTTCTAAAAAAGTTCGCATTTTCCATTCATTTTCCATTCATTTTCCATTCATTTTCCATTCATTTTTATTTCATTTTTTTTGAGAGTTGTCATTTTTCTTTCATTTTTCTTTCATTTTTCCTTCATTTTTCTTGAAAATCGACTTTTTTGAGTAAACTGGTGTGCTTTTTTTTAAAATCCAAATGTTCCAGTCTTACTTCTTCATTTTTGATGGATAACTTTTAGGATCAATTGCCGTAGTTGTCCAATGATTAAAAAACTGCAACACCTTTTCAGTATCATAACCTTTATCTTCTTCTAAGTACCCACTATTTTGAGTATGAATTCTATTTCCATCTCCATCTAATACAACAAAAACTGGAAATCCAAACCGTTGAGGGTAATCAAGCTTTGCAAGAACATCTTCGTTCCAGTTTTCTTTAGAATAGTTTAAATGATATGTAATGTAATTATTATTTAAAACGCTTTTTAAAGTATCTGTCTCATTTATTTTTTTATTAAAAGCAATGCACCATTTACACCAATTACCACCTATTTGTATTAGTACATTTTTCCCTTCTTGTTTAGCTTTATTAACAGCATCTTCAATATCCGTTTTTGCATCTGCACTATAATTATAGATTTTTGCATCCGCTACTTTTGTTTCTTCAGTGCAGGAAAACAGGCTTAATGCAATTATTGTAACTACTAGAATATTTTTTTTCATTTTAAATAATTTTATTTTGGTTCTAAATTTAGCAAAACTTGTAAAATTAAGTCACTAAAAAGAACTAATTATTAGTGACATCACACAAAATATGATTAAAAAAAATAAATAAACCAATTACTTTCATTCTTATCATTGGATAAATCATAAGGTGGCTACTAAAAAGATGCCATATCGATTAATGTTGCAGGTGGCTTTTTTATATTACCCAACACTTTTAACCTGCGGAAATGTGAAGCAAGTGCACTAAAAACATTGGGTTTTAGGTTATAGGTGAATCCATATTCTTCAGCAGTTGTTTTAATAATTTTGGCAATTGCAGGATAATGCACATGGCATATATTTTGAAAAATATGGTGCTCAATTTGAAAATCTAGTCCGCCGATATACCAACTAAATAGGCCATTTTTTCTTCCAAAATCAGATGTTGTTTTAAGCTGATGTACCAGCCAATCGCTTTTAATTTTGTGTTCTTTATCAGCAAGAACTTGGTTCGTTCCTTCTACCACATGTGCCATTTGAAATACCGTACTCATAATCATCCCTGCCGTTACATGCAAGGCAATAAATCCAATTAATATTTGCCAGAAAGAGAAGGTGGTAAAATATAAAGGTAAACCAATGATACTAGTAAAGTAAATGATTTTAATAGCAATAAGTTTTACTAGTTGAGTTGTAGGATTAACATTTTGTTCTCTAGTGATGCCTTTTCTGTTATAATCCAGCAATACTCCAATTTCACCAAACAATCTTGAAAATGTCATGAGACCATATAGTGGGAAAGCATAGATATGCTGATAGCGATGGTACTTTTTAAGAGGTATATATTCGCACAAGCGAATAATTTCTAAGTTAGAAATATCAGGATCATATTTATAAATATTGGTAAACGTATGATGCTTAATGTTATGTTGTATTTTCCAATTAAAGATATTGCTACCTAATAGGAACATGGTAGATGAAGCGAGATCATTTACCCATTTTTTTGAAGAATAAGCATGATGTACCCCATCGTGCATAATTGACATTCCTACACCAGCTTCCCCAATACCCATGATAACAGCTAAAATTAGCGCTGTCCAGGGCGAAAGTGTCCTTGTGAGCAACATAATAAAAGGCACTAAATAAATACTTAAAATAACAACCGACTTCAAATACATATTAAAGTTACCATAAATAGATTTGTTATTATTTTTGAAATAGGCACGTACGCGTTTTCTCACCTCATAAGCAAACTCTCGTTCTTTATTGTTTTGCCTTACGAACTTAACTCTTTCCATAACAGTAGTTTAAATTATATATAAAATTTACTTAAAAACTACAATACGATGAAATGATTTTGGTCAGTTTAAGTAAAAAAGTTAGCTGTTCTTTGTGTTTACAGCAATGGTTAGGTAAAATGATTAACCCATTTCTTCAAAATAGCCAAACACGATTGAGTACCATAATATTACACATTATTTTTTTTGCAATTTGTTTCTAAAAAAAAGTCAATTAGTAGCATTTAAAACTGTTTATTTTAAATTAAGGCTTAGTTTATTGTGATATATACATTTCCATTATTAGCAATATTAGAAATGAATTAGGTTAAAGTTTTATGCTTCTAAACTTTATGCCTATTTTTAGAAAATGTGACAGATCCCGAAATTTAATATTTTAACAAAAAAAGCACATTATGCACATCATTGACATTTCTATATTTATAATCTATATGCTATCAATGCTTGGTGTTGGGATCTATTTTATGAAACGCAATAAATCTACAGAAGACTATTATGTTGGAGGTAGAGAAATGACTTCATTTCATATAGGATTATCCGTTGTTGCCACAGACGTAGGTGGTGGATTTTCTATAGGATTAGGTGGTTTAGGATTTTTAATTGGTCTTTCAGGAAGTTGGATGCTATTTACAGGTTTAATAGGTGCTTGGATAAGTGCAGTTTTCCTTATTCCTATTGTATATCCTTTGGCAAGAGAACATAATTTTTTGAGTTTTCCCGAAATTCTTAATCATTTTTATAATAAAAAAGTGGCCATTTTAGCTGGTATTATCTCATTGATTGGTTACGTTGGCTTTACAAGTTCTCAAGTATTGGCGGGTGCAAAATTAGCTGCGGCAACTTTTCCATCAATTACTATTATAGATGCAGTCTTATTAATGGGCGTTATAGTAATTGGTTATACCGTTCTAGGTGGGATTAAAGCAGTTATTTTTACAGATACTATTCAATGGATTATTCTTATGGTTGGTCTAATACTAATTGGTATTCCATTAGGCTTCATAAAAGTTGGAGGTTGGGAAGCTATTAGAATTTATTTACCAGGTGACTTTTTAAGTCTAACCAATATTAGTTTTGTCCAATTTATTAACTGGCTTATTACAATTGTTCCTATTTGGTTTGTTGGTATGACCTTGTATCAAAGAATTTATGCTTCAAAAGATGAGAAGACAGCAAAAAAGGCTTGGTTTATAGCTGGCTTGTTTGAATGGCCTATAATGGCATTTATGGGAATTACTTTAGGATTATTGGGAAGAGTTGCCTTTGAACAAGGGATGTTTACTGAAATTGGTTATGCTCCTGGAAGCCCTATAGATGCAGAAATTGGTTTGCCTTTACTCTTAACGCATATTTTTCCGGTTGGGTTGATGGGATTGCTAATGTCATCTTATTTTTCGGCAATAATGTCTACTGCTGATAGTTGTTTGATGGCGGCTTCAGGTAATTTTACAACAGATATTTTAAGGCTTTCAAGAGATAACCCTAAAAGCATTAAGTATTCTCAATTAGCAACATTGGTTATTGGAATACTGGCTATTCTACTAGCAACCAAAATGCAAAATGTACTTGATTTGATGTTATATTCTTATGCATTTATGGTTTCAGGGCTATTTGTTCCTGTTTTGGGTTTTATGTTTTTAAAAAAACCATCTGCAAAAGCAGCAATGTATTCTATGCTTTTTGGAGGAGGAACTACTTTGACCCTTATTTTAACGGAAGTAGCATTGCCTTTTGATTTAGATGCTAATTTCTTTGGTATTACAATTTCAGCAATCCTTTTTATAATTATCCAATCAGTTTCTGGTGCATCAAATAAAAAATAGGCATTAAAGTTTTAGACTAATTCGTTATTTCTGCTGTTTTTTTTCGATTATACGTCAAACAAACGTTAGTTTGACGCATAAATGATTTTTTGTAAATCCATTTTAACTTTAAATACAGTTTCCAAAATCATCTTTTCTACCTCTTTATCTATAAGTTGAGGTCGTTCTTTTTTCCTTGGTTTCTTTTTGCCAGGTTGGTTGATTGGTAGAGTTGTTTCTTGAACTTTTTCATCGCAACTAATTTCAATTTCATTTTCATTCTCGGTTTTCACTTGATTTTTAGATCCAGCTTGACTAAATGTAGAAATTAAACCAGGGAAATATTCTGTCACCAATTTTTCAGATGTAAAATTTGCTTGTTCAAATTGAAGTGAAGCTCCAAAATACTTTTGTATATTATTTAAATGAATACTTAAATACTCATTTTGAAGCTTAAATGCTCCAATAAAAGTAAAATGCAATTCTTCTTCATTGTACTTTTTTAAGTTAGCAAATAACCAGTCCGTAATGAATTGATAAAATTGTAATTGATCAAAGTATTTTTCAATTGTTATTTGAAATTCAATAGGAGTTAAATCCTTATTTAAATCAACTAATTTAAAAATGTTTTTTTCTAGAAGGTTTCGTTTTTTTAGCAATAACTGATTTATTTCTAATGCATCCTTATTATAAATCTGATAAATTCCTTTGTTGATATCAATTAAGGACAATTCATCAAAAAAATAATCTGGTAAATCTTTTATTTGATTTAATATGCCTTCAAAAATTAGTTCACTTGGAATGTAATAAATTATGTTATGAAGTAATCCTTCATTCAATTCACGTAAGAAATTTGTTGTTGATTTTTCCTCCATATTATTTCCCCCTTAAAAGTTCAGAATAATCGGCTGGTAATTCAGCATCAATATCTCTTAAATACTTTTCCAATGCAGTCATAGATGAATGGCCTGTGATTAACATTAATTTGCTTTTAGCTTCAAAAGGAGAGGAGGTTTTACATATTTCTCTGTACAGTTTTGTAATAAATGTGTGTCTAAAACTATATAAGCCATAGTCCATTCCTAATTTGAAATGAGTTTTTACAACACTTTTAAATCGTTTACTAAAATAATCTCTTCTATTTTGATCTGAAGCCTTCCAATGAAGACCAAAACCTTTTGGAGTAAATAAAGGATGAGATTTATCTAAATCTGATAAGTCGGGTAATTCATCTATTAATATATCTGGTATAATCTTCGTTTTTAAGGGGCTATTCTTAGCTTTAAATTGAATGGTTTTATCTTTTAGGTTGATGCTACCAACCGTTAATCTACAGACTTCTATAGGTCTTAAAAAATTATAGGCTATAAATTTGATGAATAATAATAGGATAGGGTCTTTTTGCTCTAAGTATGTAAATATTTCTTCTTCCGTATCCCTGGTGTACGTTTTATTCCTTTCTGGTATAGACTTTAAAACTGGAATTTTTTTAACAACATTTGTATTGATGATTTCATTATCCTCTAAAGTTTGGATCATACTGCTTAAATCTAATCGATAGTTATTTCTATTTCTAGCACTAGATCTTTGAAGGACATCATTTAAAAATTGAACGACAGCACTTTTAGTTAACTGATTGATGTATTTTATTTCAGGATGGTTCTTTTTTAGATAGCGTTGTAAATTTTTTAGTTTACCCGAATATTCTGAATGCGTTCTTTTGGCAACCGTTTTTTTCTTTATAGTCAATGCAAAATCAAAAGCATCTTCTATGGTTTTTTCATTGATATTGGTAGTAACTGGAATAGGAGTAGGAACCGCAACAGGATTTTGAATAACTACAGCTGGTGGATTAATTTTTTCTGGTTCTTTTTCAGGTGTTTTTTGTTCGCTGTTTTTTTGAAATAATTCAGTATTATCTTCAAAAGGATTGTAGCCTTTTTTCAATAATTCTAAAATCTTTTTTCTGTAAACTGACAAAACGAACAATCGATCTTCTTTTGTTTTATACTGATGAACATCCCCATAAAATGGCGTAACACGTTTCAATTTTCCTGTTTTAGGATTTCTGAAGGAGAAATATACGTACCATCGCTTCTTTAAATCGAAATTGGCAGTATATATTTTGGGGGACGAATAGTTATTTTTCACTCTTAAATCGTATGCAAAATCGTATGCATTTTCGTATTCAAAGGTAATAAATTCATTTAAATTAGGCATAAAAAAAACGGTTTAGAAAGCTAAACCGTTTGTTTTTAAATACTTAATTTTGTAGCGTGATGCAGAATTGAACTGCAGACCTCCGGGTTATGAATCCGACGCTCTAACCAACTGAGCTACCACGCCATTTATTGAGGGTGCAAATATAAAAATAAAAAACTTGATAGAGCAAATTTATTCTTCTATTTTTTTAATAATTTAAATTTTTTTAGAAAAGATAATTTATATATATTGTGCTTTTAAATAAAACAGATGTCAACAAAAATAAAATTTGAAATAGAATTCCCGATACATGCATCACCGCATATGTTGTATCAATATTTTGGAACGCCATCAGGGCTTTCAGAATGGTTCGCTGATAACGTGAATTCTAGAGGAGAAACCTATACATTTATATGGGATGGGTCGGAAGAACAAGCAAAAGTATTACAAGAAAGACCAGATGAAAAAATAAAATTCAAATGGTTGGATGGTGAAGAAGATAAAAGCTTCTTTGAATTCAGGATTGAGGTAGATGAAATAACTAAAGATGTTTCTTTAATTGTTACTGATTTCGCTGAAGAAGATGAGGTTGAAGAAACTAAAATGTTTTGGACAAATCAAATAGATGAGTTAAAACATACTATTGGAGCATAAAAAAAATACTTTTTTACATAAAAACACCTTGAATTTATTCAGGGTGTTTTTTTATGTAAATTTGTATTCTAAATTTTAAGAATGATAAATTTAAACGGTACTTTAATAAACGATTTAGAAGATATTTTAAATTCAGATAATAGAGGTTTTAAATATGGAGATGCCCTTTTTGAAACGATTAAAATAACGGATTTAAAAATAAATTTTTTAGAAGACCATTATTTTAGATTAATGGCTTCTATGAGAATGTTACGAATGGAAATTCCTATAAATTTTACAATGGAATTTTTTGAAAGTGAAATTTTGAAGACAGTTGAGAAAAGTAACTTAATCAATGCACGTGTAAGATTTATGGTTTATAGGAAAAATGGAGGTCTATATGAGCCGGTTACCAATGAAATTGATTATTTAATAGAAGCTTCCATATTAAATATCGTTAATAGGGAAAACTATACATTAGATTTATATAAAGATTATTACATTTTTTCAGGATTATTGTCAACTATAAAAACGACTAATAAAATTACAAATGTTTTAGCAAGTATTTATGCTAAGGAAAATGAATTTGATAATTGTATTTTATTAAATGAAAAAAAGAATGTTGTTGAAGCAATAAATGGTAATATTTTTATTGTTAAAGGAAAAACTATTAAAACACCGGCAATTACTGAAGGTTGTGTGAAAGGAATTATTAGGAAGAAATTAATTGAAGTTATTTCAAAAGATTCAAATTATGACCTTTTTGAAACTGAAATTTCTCCATTTGAATTGCAAAAAGCGGATGAAGTATTTATTACAAATGCTATTATAGGAATTCAACCTGTTACCAATTATAAGAAAATGAAGTTTAAAACAACTATTTCGAAAGACTTAATTGTTCAGTTGTCTAGTTTAATTTAATGCCGGATTTTTAGGTGCATTCGCCCAAATTTGATATTCATCACCAAATGCCATTAACTGATTTCTCCAAATGAGATCACTATTAATTTTAAAAATATTTGGATATTTATTAGAGGTAACAATCCAGGTAGATTCATTTAATTCATCAGTCAGTTGATTTTCTGACCAGCCAGAATAACCTAAGAAAAATCTAATATCTGTAAAATTAATTTGATTTGTATTTAATAATTCGGTTAACACATCAAAACTACCGCCCCAATAAATATCTTTATCAATTTTTATACTGTTTGGAATTAAGTTAGGGAGTTTATGTATAAAGTATAAATTTTCCTGCTCTACAGGGCCTCCATTAAAAATAGTGAAATTACATTTAATTTCAGGAATTAAATCGCTTAAAATAAATTCTGTTGGTTTATTTAAAATAAATCCAATACATCCATCCTTATTATGTTCAGTTAAATAGATAACCGATCTATTAAATTCTTTATCATTTAATATTGATGGTTCAGCTACTAATAACTTTCCTTTTGATGGGTTTTTTTCTAACATATAGTTTATGTTTCTTTAAATGTAGTAAAAAATAATAATAAAAAAAACTCTCTATTATTAAATAGAGAGTTTTTAGTAATAAGATTATATCTTATATATATTAGTTTACTGCATCGCTGAAACCAGCTCCTGCTTTAAACTTAACTACGTTTTTAGCTGCAATTTCAATAGTTTTTCCAGTTTGAGGATTTCTACCAGTTCTAGCTGCTCTTTTAGAGATAGACCATGTTCCCCATCCTACTAATGCAACTTTTCCACCTCCTTTAAGAGTTTTTGTTACATTTTCTGTTAATGATTCTAAAGCTGCTTTTGCTGCTGCTTTTGAGATGCCAGCGTCAGCTGCCATTGCATCAATTAAATCTGATTTATTCATAATTTAGATATTAAATTAATTGGTTAAACGTTTTTTGCTAATAATAGCTTAACAAAGTTATACGGAATAAGGGTTTATGCAAGTTTTTACCTGAAAAAATGAAACATTTGTTAATAAATAGCTGTAAATGTTAATAACCTAAAGAAATAAAGATAAAATTTAGGGAATGTCCAATATTCATTGGGCTTATAGCACTTTAGAATTCTCATGAAAAATAAAACCATTCAATAAACTCTTACTATCCATTTTTTTCTTTCCTGCAAGTTGTAAACTTTTAATTATTAACACACCTTCTTTTACAGCAACTTTTAATTCATTTTTTGTTGAAATAATTTCACCTATTTCATATTGATGAGGGTAAGTTTCTTTTTTTACATCAAAAATTTTGACTTTTATTTCTTCATTATTATTAATTAAAGTTGTCCAAGCAGCGGGATATGGGTTTAAACCCCTTATTAAGTTATATATGTTACATAAAGAATCGTTCCAATCTATTTTACATGTTTCAGTAAATATTTTTGGAGCTGGTTTTTCCTCAATTTCAGGTTGCTTTATTGTTTTTACAGGTCCTTGCTCAATTTTTTTGATGGTTTTCACAACTAAATTACTTCCAACAAGCATTAATTTATCATGTAATTCCCCAACAATTTCATTTTCATCAATTAAAACTTCTTCTTGTAAAATTATATTACCTGTATCAATTTTTTCATCTATAAAAAAAGTTGAAACTCCTGTTTTAGTTTCACCATTTATAATTGCCCAGTTAATTGGAGCAGCTCCTCTGTAATTTGGTAAAAGTGACGCATGTAAATTAAAAGTACCAAACTCGGGCATTTTCCAAACAATGTTAGGTAGCATTCTAAAAGCTACAACTATCTGTAAATTTGCTTTAAGGCTTTTCAATTCATCTAAAAATTCTTCATTTTTTAAATTTGTAGGTTGTAATATTTTTAAGCCTTCTTCTAATGCATATGTTTTAACAGCTGATTGATTTATTTTACGTCCTCTTCCTGCAGGTTTATCTGGTGCAGTAATAACACCAACAACATTAAATTTAGCCTTTAAAATAGCGTTTAATGTGGCAACAGCAAAATCAGGAGTGCCCATAAATACAATTCTCAATTCTCTCATAAACCAATTAGTTTAAATTTATTTTGCGAAGTTATTGTTAATTTATTTTTTTCTAATAGAATTTTAAGAGAATTTAAAATTTCCTTTTCAGAAAAGTTTAATTGCAGAGTCAATTCTTGAGAAGTAAGTGGCTGTTGTTTTAAATGTAAAATTATTTGTGATGAAATTATTTCAAAAGATGAAATGGTAGAATTTTTGGCAATACAAACATCGCACTTTCCACATGGTTTATTTGCTTTCTCATTAAAATATTCGAGAAGTTGAGTATTTCTACATGTTTTTCTATTTTGAATATATGATATGGTTGCTTTTAGCTTTTCTAATTTTAAACTATTCTGGCGTTCAATATTTTTTGAAATTCTATTAATAGTGTATGCATCTTCCCGTATTGCTAAAAAGGTAAGCTTTGAAGTTGTGTTTTCGTATGAGTAATTAATTATCCTCTGCGTGTGTAAGTCATTTAATTCATGAATAACCTGATTTTTAGAACAGTTTAATTTGTTAGCGATGGTAAGCTCATTTATTATGGTAAAATGTTCAAAAATACCACCGTAACTTCTTAAAATTAGTTTAATTAAATTGCTTTTTGATGGGTGATTCGCTAAATAATTGAATATTTGATTATTACTTATAATTATTTTTAAGGTAGATTTTTTATTATAATTTTCATCTAATTGAAGTATATCTTCTCTTTCTAAAACTTTTAATGAATTGTATGTTTTTAGGATGTTTAATTCATAAGCTTTGCAAAATTCTTGTAATGAAAAATTAAATAATTTTGTAGGTATTTCACCAAGTGCAATTGCATAATATTGATTTAATTTTAAATACACATTTTTAATAAAATCGATAGTAGGTGTATTGCTATTAAATTTTGTAATAGCTTCATTTAAAATGGAATTATTAGTAAGTATTAATGAATACGCTATTTTACCATCTCTTCCTGCTCTTCCTGCTTCTTGAATGAAATTCTCTAAACTATTAGGAATATTTATGTGTAAAACTACTCTAACATCAGGTTTGTCAATTCCCATTCCAAAAGCATTAGTAGCAATCATAATTGGAGTTGAATCATCCATCCAATTTGTAAAAGCCTTATTTTTTTCTATGTTTGACAATCCACCATGATAAAAACTACAATTAAGGTTGTTTCTCAATAAAAAATTGCAAACATCTTTGGTTTGTTTTCTACTGTTGGTATAAACAATTACAGATCCTTTTACTTTTGAAATTAGTTGAAGTAATTTACCATAAGTGTCTTCAGTGTTAATTACTCGATAAATTAAATTGTTTCTTTGAAAAGATTTTTTAAAAACGGAAACTTTTTCAAGTTCTAAATTTTGTTGAATATCAGATAGTACTCTTTTTGTAGCAGTTGCAGTAAGAGCTATAATTGGAGTTTCAGGTTTTAATTCTTTTAATACTTTTAGTTTTAAATAAGAAGGTCTGAAATCGTGACCCCATTCTGAAATACAATGGGCTTCATCAATAGCAATTAAGGAAACCTTTAGTTGTTTTATTTTATCCTGAATTAAAGTGGATTGTAGTTTTTCCGGAGATAGATATAAAAATTTGTAGCCACCAAATTGTAAATTGTCAAAAGCTATGATAATTTCATCTTGGGACAATTGAGAAGTTAAAGCAATAGCTTTTATGTTTTTTTCTTGCAAGCTGTTTACTTGATCCTGAATAAGAGCTATTAAAGGAGAAATAACGATACAAACTCCATCTAAAATTAAACCTGGAATTTGATAACAAAGTGATTTTCCGCCACCAGTGGGTAATAAAACTAAAGAGTTTTCACCATTTAACACTGCATTAATAATCTCTTCCTGTGGCTCCCTAAACTGAGTATATTTCCAATATTTTTCAAGTATTTCAAGTGAAGATTTCATTATTTTATGAAATCTAAAATAAAATCGATTCTATGTTCAACTGTTCCTATAGGTACTTCAATTATAGGGTAGTTTAATTTTTTATATGTCCTTTCTAAATGGTTGTGGATTGCTAAAGCTTGCTCGAAATTTTCATAGCGCTCGTTGTCGGAAATATATATATCTTCCCAGGGAGGCATTAAAAAAATATGTGAGTATCTGTAAAGATTACTTTTTTCAATGTAAATTTCAGGATAATCAATGCTAATATAATTCATGTAAGCATGTACATCAGGAATTCCTCTATCGAAAAAAACGAGATCAAAATTATTTTTTTCAGCTTCAATAAACTGATTAACTCTACCCTCAAGTAGTAACTCGCTAAATAATAATGGTTTAGTTAAAAATAGTTGATCCACTCCATTTTTTCGAGCCTCTAAAGTAACTTGCCTAGAAATTTCAGGAATACAATTGAAATTTCGTTTTGCTAATTCTTCAATTACAGTTGATTTACCAGTGCCAGGTCCTCCAGTGATGACTATTTTTTTTTGCATAGCACAAAAATAAGTTTTTTAGAAAATAATACTAAAAATAATAATGTAATTTTGTCAGTTAAATATTAACATTCTTATTCTGGTATTATATTTGGATGCCATATACTTAAAAAATAAAATGGATAAAAGAACTCAGTTTTATAAAAAGTTAAAGAAAAAATTAAAGCAGGACACAACTTTTCCTTCAAAATACCTTTTTAAATTTATTGTACCTACTGATGAGAAAAAAATTCAGCAGGTAGAAGATTTATTTAATTATGAAGGTGCTGTAATTACAAAAACCACTTCAAAAACAGGGAAGTATACGAGTGTTTCAATTCACGTTATTATGAAAAAAGCCGATCATATTATTATTAAATATATGGAAGCTGAAAAAATCGAAGGAATCTTATCTTTGTGATATTTTTAACGTGAAAAACAAAAAATAAAAAATAAATTGCACTGTTTTAGTTTGTTAATTTTATCAAGCTTTTTTGTTGTTTTTAAATGAAAATATTTATTTATATGAAATTAAAATATTTATTAATTACTTGTTTTTTTATGGTAGTTAAAACATATTCTCAAAATACTCAAAAGGTTTTATTTTCAATAAATAATGAACCTGTGTATTCACAGGAGTTTCTTGATATTTATAAGAAGAATTTAAATTTAATACCTGATTCTGAAAGTAATAGTATTGAAAGCTATTTGAAATTGTATGTTGATTTTAAGTTAAAAGTAAAAGAAGCAAAAGATTTAGGATTGGATACAGTTTCAAAATTTAAAAATGAACTGAATCAGTATAAAAATAATCTGGTTTTACCTTATTTAAAAGATGAAGAGTTAACAATAAAATTGGTAGAGGAGGCATACGAAAGGTTGAATAAAGAAGTTAATGTAAGTCATATTCTTTTATTTTTAAAGCCAGAATCGAGTTCTGCAGATACATTAAAGACATATAATAGATTACTAGAAGCACGAAATTTTATTTTAAAAGGAGACAATTTTTCAGAAATAGCAAAAAAATATTCTGAAGATCCTTCTGTACTTCAAAATGGTGGTGAAATTGGTTATTTTACGGCTTTCCAAATGGTTTACCCGTTTGAAAATGTCGCGTTTACAACCAAAGTAAATGAAGTTTCTATGCCTTTTAAAACTAAATTTGGCTATCATATACTTAAAGTTAACGATATTAGAAATTCTAAAGGAGAAGTTGAAGTTGCGCATATTATGCTTAAAAATGATAATGTAAATACAAAGCAACGAATCGATTCTATATACGAAGTTCTAAAAAATGGCAATATCAATTTTTTTGAATTGGCTCAAAAAATTTCAGAGGATAAAGCAAGTGCAGTTAAAGGTGGCAGGTTAGAGAAGTTTGGGACAGGGAAAATGGTAGAGGATTTTGCAAATGTGGCTTTTGAAATGCAATTAGAAGGAGATATTTCCAAACCATTTAAAACTCAATTTGGTTGGCACATTATTAAATTGATGAAAAAATATCCAATTGAAAGTTATTTTGATATTCAAGAAAAATTGATCGAACAAGTAAAAAAGGATGAACGTTCAAATTTAATAGGAAAATCAGTTATAGATAAATTATTTGCCCAATATAAAATTGTTGTTAACGAAAATGCGTTAGAACAGTTTGAAACAGAGAATTGGAAAAAATATCCGTTAAAGTTTCAAGGAGAAATTCTTTCAATTGAAGATTATAAAATTTCTCAAAAGGATTTTATGAATTTTTTAAATAATTCGAAGCCATTATCTATAAAAAAAGCGTTTTATAAATTTAAAGAGAATGAAGTTTTAGATTATTATAAAAAAAATATTCAAAAAACAAACCCCGAATTTGCTGCTACTTTTAAAGATTTCAAAGAAGGCCTTATGCTTTTTGATTTGCTTGAAAAAAGGGTTTGGAACAAAGCAAATGATAGTATTGGTATTTCAAATTTTTATGAAACTTATAAAATAGAAAAATATAATAATAAAGATTTTGAATCGATAAAAGGTAATGTAATTTCTGATTATCAAAAATATTTGGAAGAAAGTTGGGTTATTGAATTGTATAAAAAGTACACAGTTTCATTTAATGAGCACGAAAAAAAGAAAATTCTAAAATTAAAACTATAGCATTTTGAAAAAATATATTCTTTATATAGCGGCGTTCTTAATTTTACAATCCTGTAATTATTTTACATTTAAAAATGAAAGCAAAAAAGCTGTTGCTCGTGTAAATGAAACCTATTTGTATAAAGATGATTTAAATAAGGTGTTTACTAGTGGAATTAATCAAAAAGATAGTGTTTTGTTAGTAACAAGCTATATTAATAATTGGGTTAAACAACAGTTACTTTTATCAAAAGCACAACTAAATTTAGAAGGAGATAAGGAAAAGTTTGATGAATTGGTTAAAAAATATCAAGAAGATTTATTTATAAATTCCTACAAAGAAGCGGTTGTTAAACAATATTTAAACACGGTTATTACTCCTCAGGATATTGACAAATTTTATTCAGAAAACAGTAAAAATTTCAAGCTAAATGAAGAGTTATTAAAATTGAAGTATATAAAAATAGGGAAAGATGTTTTATCTAAAAATGAAATTATAAAATTATTTACATCTTCAAAGAGTCAAGATTTAGATAGTTTAAAAGCCAATCTTTTATTTTTAAAAGCGCATCATCTTAACGATTCAATTTGGGTAAAGTATAGCGATTTGTTAAACAAGATTCCTATTTTTAAAACAATGAATAAAGAAGAGTTACTAAAAAAAGATAATTTTATTCAAAAAGAAGATTCATTAAGCTTATATTTGGTCGCTATAAAAGAGGTTTTAAAAAGTAATGAAACTGCACCTAAAAGTTATATTGCTCCAACAATAAAGCAAATGATTTTACACCAGCGTAAATTATTATTATTAAAAAATATTGAAGAAACATTAATTGATGATGCACAAAAAAAACAACAATTTGAAATATATTAAAATGAAACAAGGAATTAGTATCATAGCATTTCTATTATTAACTATTGGAATAAATGCGCAGGATAGTTTAAAAGTAGCAGATGTAAAATCAGAAAGAATTAAAGTTGATGGAGTAGCAGTTGTTGTTGGGAAAAATATTGTTTTAGATTCTGATATTGAGAAGTTTAAAAAAGAATTACAACAAAGAATTGAAGGTAAGGTTGAAATTTCTGATTGTGAAATACTTGAGGAAATTATGACTCAAAAGTTAATTGCTCATCATGCTGTGGTTGATAGTATTGTTGTGATAGACGCAGAGGTAGATTCTGAAGTTGAACGTAATATTTCTTATTTTACTCAGCAATTGGGTAATATTGAAAAAGTACTTAAAATGTATGGTTTTAATGATGAGGAAGATTTAAGAGCTGAGTTAGCAAGTATCCAAAAAGAGCAATTGTTAATTAGCAAGGAAAAAGCGAGTATTATTGAAAAAATTGATGTTACTCCAGAAGAAGTAAGAACTTATTTTAAAAATCTTGAAAAAGACAATAACCTTCCTGAATTTAGTGCAGAAATTGAACTTGCTCAAATAGTAAAGGTTTTAAAACCTTCTGATGAAGAAACAAAGCGAGTTTTAGATAAATTAAATGAAATTAAAAAAGAAATTGAAGAAGGGTACAGTTTCCGTCTAAAAGCAATTATTAATTCCGATGATCCAGCTGTTTCAGGAAATGGAGCAGGAGCTGGAGGGAAATATACAATAACACGTGAAAGTGGATTTATTAAAGAATTTAAAGAAGTAGCTTTTAGTTTAGATGAAGGTGAAATTTCTGAACCATTTGAGTCTGGATTTGGTTTTCATATTATCCAGGTTGAAAAAATTAAAGGACAGGAAAGAGATGTTCGTCATATTTTAATGCAACCTAAGATAAGTGATGAAGAATTAAAAGCATCCAAGGATGAATTAGAAAAAATTCGTGAACAAATATTAAAAGGTGAAATTACTTTTGAAGCAGCTGTTTTAAAAAATTCTGATGATAAGGAAACTAAAAATAATAAAGGATTATTATTAAATCCGGAATCAAATGATACTCGATTCGATTTAACTCGAATGGATCCAAATCTTTATAATAAAGTTAGCAATTTAAAAGCTGGTGAAATTACTCAGCCATTTTATGATGAAATTAGAGGTGGAGAAAAAATGCACAAGATAATTTTATTAAAAAGTAAGGATGAAACACATACCGCTAATTTTATCAAGGATTATGAGAAAATTCAGCAGTTAACACTTCAAAAAAAGCAAGAGGAGACTGTAGATAAATGGGCTGCAAATAAAATAAGTGATACTTATATTAAAATTAATAAGGATCATAAAGCATGTGAATTTAAAAATAATTGGAAAAAGGAATAGTATGTCTGATGTTGCCGCATTAAATGAATTAGTTCTAAAACATAAAGCATTAAAAAAAGAAATAGCAAAAGTTATCATTGGTCAAAATGAGGCTGTAGATCATATTTTGCTTTCAATTTTAAGTGGTGGCCATTCCTTACTTATTGGAGTGCCTGGTTTAGCTAAAACATTAATTGTACATACTATTGCGTCAACATTAGGTTTAGATTTTAAACGAATTCAATTTACTCCAGATTTAATGCCTTCTGATATTTTAGGAAGTGAAATATTAGATGAAACAAGTCATTTTAAATTTATAAAAGGTCCAATTTTCAGCAATATTATACTGGCTGATGAAATTAACAGAACACCTCCTAAAACCCAAGCAGCTTTGTTAGAAGCAATGCAGGAAAGATCGGTTACAATTGCTGGTCATCATCATAGTTTGGCAAAACCGTTTTTTGTATTGGCAACGCAAAACCCAATTGAGCAGGAGGGAACTTACCCTTTGCCAGAAGCACAATTGGATAGGTTTATGTTCTCAATTCAATTAGAATATCCAAGTTTTAGTGAAGAAGTTGAAGTGGTTAAAAGCACTACAAATGATGATAAACCAATAATAAACACGTTGCTTTCTGCAGAAGAAATTAATAAATATCAACATTTGATTAGAAGAATTCCAGTGGCCGATAATGTTATAGAGTACGCTGTTAAATTAGTTTCTAAAACAAGACCAAATTCAACCTATGCTCCAGAAATTGTAAATAACTTTATTGATTGGGGTGCAGGACCAAGAGCTTCTCAAAATTTAATATTAGGAGCCAAAGCAAATGCTGCAGTTAATGGGAAATATTCCCCAGATATTGAAGATGTGCAAGCCATAGCTTATTCTATTTTAAAACATAGAATTGTAAGAAATTATAAGGCAGAAGCTGAAGGAGTAACTGAAAAACAGATAATAGAAGCTTTATTTTAGTTATTCTTCACTTTTTTCGAAAAAACTGAACATATTACCACCATATTTTTTTTGGTAGCTTAAATGAGTGTTAGAATCTAAATTAGTATGTTTCGAATGTTCTACAATTAAGATTCCATCTTCATTTAATAAATTATTTTTGAATACAAGCTGTACAATTTTTTCGAAAAGTTCAGTATCTAATCCATATGGTGGATCAGCAAAAATAACATCGAATTTTACAGGTGTTTTTTCTAAATATTTAAAAACATCACTTTTTATGGTTTTGATATTACTTTCCAGTTCATCAGAAGTTTTGTTTATAAATTTTATACAGCCGAAATCAGCATCTACAGCAGTAATGTTTTCTGTGCCTCTCGACGCGAATTCATAACTTATATTTCCAGTTCCTGAAAATAAGTCTAATACTGAAATATCCTGTAAATAGTATAAATTGTTTAATATGTTAAATAATGCTTCTTTGGCCATATCTGTAGTTGGCCTGACAGGTAAATTTTTAGGAGCCTGAATTCGTTTACTTTTATGTTTTCCTGAAATAATTCGCATTAAATTTGATTTAGTAGTGTGTAGTTAGAATGTTTTGAAATTGTTTTTAAATTTTCTGAAAAGTTAGTTGGTGAATAGAAATTGACGTTTCTAATATATTGAAACGTGATGTTGTATAAATCTGAATCTTTTTCTATATCCCCGATAAACACTAATTCAAATTCTTCTGGGTTTAAGTTTAATTGCTCTGCTGTAAATAATATATAATAAATAAAATCTTCTTTAGTATTGTATTTAAAGAAGTTGTAAAATTCTAATTTATGGTTTTTAATAATAACTATTTCATAATTTTTGTTGGAAACGTTAACGATACAAACAGGGAATTGTGAGTTTTTATACTCACTTAATAAGTTTTCAATTAAAACCGTTGAAGCGTGTTTATAGGTAAAGGAACCATATTGATCAATTAAAAAATTATTAATATTTACAAAAGGTATATAAACATTTATAATTTCAGTATTTGTAATTTCATCGTAAGCTATAAAATCATTTTCAAGTACTTTAATGGAATACTGCAGGTAACTAGCCATTGAGTCCTCCTGAAACATTGGTTTTGGAACTTGAGTTACCAAATTATTGAAATGAGTCACACTTACCGATTGGTATTTTAATTGAAGCAATTCATCCTTTTGAAATAAGTCTTCAACTAATTCCATGTGCTTATAAGGTGATATTTCATTGTTGTTTATAAATTCATAAACAGCAAATGCACCAGTTTCGTTTGTTACCTTGTTATAAATGCAAAAAGAAAATCCATCCAAACTAAGTTGGATGGATATATGATTATCTTTTAGATTTAGGTAATCTACGTTTTTATTCGTTACCTTTTTTATCTCCTTTATCATAGTATGGAGGCCAGTTACCATCTTCGCTAACTTCACCTAATGATCCGATTCTTACAAATTCTCCTCTAATTTCTTCTCCACCAATAGCTTCTTTTTCTTGCTTAATTAGGTTTTCATCCATACCAGCTAAGATTAAGGCTTTATCTACTTTTACTTCAAAAACTGCAGCTTTCAATCCAATAATTTTTTCTACCTCACCAATTTCTAATTTAAACATTTGATCAGTATTTGGAATTTGAAGCATATTTTTATAATCTCTTCCTACAAAAGAAGCTCTTACATCTTCATAACCAATAGTATCAACTACTCTTTCTTCAATTTCTTTTGTAATACCACCACCAACATTAATAGTTTTTGGTACGTTTCTAGTTTGAGTTAATGCAAATTTAGCAGTATCGATAAATTTAATTAATCCTTCTCCATTATCAGTGTATTTACCATTTACTTTTTTATAAGCAACTTCAGCATCACGAATAATTTTTAAATTTTCAATAACTTTAGCATATTTAATTCTTTTCTCTTTGTTGAATTTTATTGGTTTAATAATTTCAAAATTGATATTGTAAATTAATAAAGCTGCCAGTCCAATTAAAATAACTGAAATTAACCAATGAATTTTTCTTGGAATGAAATTTACAATGGCATAAGCTAAAAATGCAGTAAAAAGAATACCTGCTATTATAATAATAAATGTTATCATCTGTCCTTGTGTTTGTGTATTTGTATATTTTATCTGTGTACGCAAATCTACAAATTTTTTTTAATGAGAAAAATTTTTATGCATAAATCAATTGTATATTTGAATTTTATTTAAAGCATGACGAAAACAGCACCAGAATTTTACAAAGACCTAATTAAAAAGTTCCCTTTTGAACCAACAAATTTACAAGATATATTACTTCAGAAATTATGTGAGTTCATTTTTGACAATAACAATAAGGCATTATTCTTAATAAAAGGTTATGCAGGAACTGGAAAAACGACAACTATTAGTACTGTGGTTAATAATTTATGGCGAGTTGGTAAAAAAGCCGTTTTATTAGCACCTACCGGTAGAGCTGCCAAAGTAATATCGGGATATTCGAACAGACAAGCATTTACTATTCATAAAAAGATATATTTTCCAAAAAAAAATAAATCAGGTGGTATTGATTTTACTTTACAACCAAATAAACATAGCAACACTATTTTTATAGTAGATGAAGCTTCAATGATTCCTGATTCCCCGTCGAATTCAAAGCTTTTTGATAGCAGTTCATTGTTGGATGATTTAATTTCTTATGTATATTCGGGTGTTCAGTGCAAATTGGTTTTAATTGGTGATACTGCGCAATTGCCACCGGTAAAATTAGATATTAGTCCGGCATTGGATCCTCGTAAACTGGAACTGAATTATGATAAGGAGGTTACTGAGATTGAATTAAATGAAGTAATGAGGCAACACACAGATTCAGGAATTTTAATAAATGCCACAGAATTACGATTAATTTTAGCAAATAACGGTTTTCAAGATTTTCAATTCCAATTGGGTTTTCCTGATCTTATCAGACTTGAAGATGGTTATGAAATTGAAGATGCGATAAATTCTTCTTATCATAATTTTGGAGTAGAGGATACTGCTTTCATTGTTCGTTCAAATAAAAGAGCTAACCAATATAACCAGCAAATTAGAACTAAAATAAGAGGGCAGGAAAATGAAATTTCTACAGGTGATTTTGTTATGGTTGTTAAAAATAATTATTTTTGGTTGAAAGAAAGTAGTGAGGCAGGATTTATCGCTAACGGAGATATTTGTGAAATACTTCAGATTTTTAATGTAAAAGAATTGTATGGCTACAAATTTGCGGAAGTTCAAATAAGAATGATTGATTACCCAAATCAAAAACCATTTGAGACTGTTTTATTGTTAGATACATTAACATCTGAATCTCCTTCATTATCCTATGAAGAATCTAATAAATTATACCACGAAGTAGGAAAAGATTTTGCTCACGAAAGCTCGAAATATAAGCAGTTGTTAGGTATAAAAAAGAGTAAGTATTTTAATGCATTACAAGTGAAATTTTCCTATGCAGTAACTTGCCATAAATCTCAAGGAGGGCAATGGAAAACGGTTTTTATAGAACAACCTTATTTGCCTGATGGACAAAGTGTAGAGTATTTAAGATGGCTGTACACTGCCGTAACCAGAGCACAAGAAAAAGTTTATTTGATTGGATTTAAAGATGAATTTTTTGTTCAATAATTAAAGTATTGAACAAAAAACTTATTGAAAGGTTTAAATATAATACCTAAGATTATTTAAAAAGATCCATTCCAGGAATATTTGGTATCCCATCTTTAGCTGCAGTAGCTAATTCAGTTTCATTTATTGAATTTGCTTTATCCAAAGCTTTATTAAGAGCAATTATCAATAAATCTTCAATTTCTTCCTTATCTGTAAGTTCATTATCAATAAAAATATTTTTAACTTTTCTATTGGCAGTTACTGTTACTTTAACCATTCCATTTCCGGCTTCCCCATCTACTAAAACAGTATTTAACCTTTTTTTAGTTTCTTCAATTTTTTGTTGAGCGTCCTTTAGCTTCGCCATCATTCCTGATAAGTCTCCAAACATTTGTTACTTTTTTAACATTGTACAAGAGCAAATATAGTATTTTTGCCGTTGATTGAAAAAAAACTAAAATGTTGGAAAATAAAATGAAAGCCCCAAAAGCTGATAAAATTGAAAAGAAGTTAGAGAAACATGGTGATGTGCGAATTGACAATTATTATTGGTTAAATGAAAAAGAAAATCCAAAAGTTATAGATTATTTAAATGCTGAAAACGAATATTACGATTTTATAACTGCTTCCTCAAAACAATTTCAAGCAGATTTATTTGAAGAAATGAAGGCTCGTATAAAAGAAGATGACGAGTCAGTTCCTTATAAAAAGAACAATTACCACTATATTACAAAGTTTAAAAAAGGAAATCAATATCCTATTTATACTCGTAAAAAAGAATCTTTGAGTGCGGCAGAAGAAATAATGTTTGATGTTAATAAACTGGCAAAAAAACATTCTTATTACAAGCTGGCAGGGTTATCAGTTAGTCCAAATAACAAAATAGTATCGTTTGGTGTTGATACTGTAGGAAGACGGGAATATACGCTGCAATTTAAAAATTTAGAAACAGATGAAATGTATCCTGAAAAGATAGAAAATACTTCAGGAGGAGCATCTTGGGCAAACGATAATAAAACAGTTTTTTATACGCTAAATAATCCAACAACATTAAGAAGTGAGAAAATCCTGAAACATGTGTTAGGTACTGACCCTTCAACTGATGTTGAAGTTTTTGTTGAAGAAGATGAAACTTTTAACACTTTTGTATATAAAACGAAGTCTGAAAAATACATTGTAGTTGGTTCTTATAGCACGGTTTCTAATGAATATCGAATATTAGAGGCAGATAACCCGAATGATGAATTTAGAATAATTCAACCTAGGGAGAGAGATTTGGAGTATAGTATTGCACACTATAATACAGATTTTTATATTCTTACGAATAAGGATAATGCAACCAACTTTAAACTAATGAAAACTCCTGAGACGGAAACTTCTAAAGAAAATTGGAAAGATGTTATTCCTCATAGAGCTGATGTTTTGATTGAAGATATTTCTATTTTTTATAATTTCTTAGTTATTGAAGAAAGAACAAATGGATTGAATAAAATAAGGATTATTCGATGGGATGGTTCGGAAGATTTTTATTTGCCGTTTGAAGAAGAGACATACTCAGCAGGAGTGTATTACAACCCAGAATTCGATACCAATATTATTCGTTATGGATATAATTCGATGACGACACCAAGTTCTGTAATTGATTTTAATGTTGATTTAAAAACAAAAGAAATCAAGAAAGAACACGAAGTTTTAGGTGGTAAATTTGATAAATCTAATTATAAAAGCGAGCGTTTATGGGCAACTGCTGAAGACGGAACAAAAATAGCAATTTCATTAGTACATCATAAAAACACAACCTTTACAAAAGATACTCCATTATTATTGTACGGATATGGTTCATACGGACAAACTATAGATGCAGGTTTTAGTTCAACACGTTTAAGTTTATTAGATCGTGGTTTTATTTTTGCAATTGCTCATGTTAGAGGAAGTGAATATTTGGGACGTAATTGGTATGATGATGGAAAATTATTAAATAAAATGAACACTTTTACAGATTTTATTGATTGTTCAAAATATTTAATTGAAAAAGAAATTACTTCCGCAAAACATTTATATGCTTATGGAGGATCAGCTGGTGGTTTATTAATGGGAGCCATAATAAATTTAAACCCAGAACTATATAATGGAATTATTTCAGCAGTTCCATTTGTTGATGTTGTCACAACAATGTTAGATGAAAGTATTCCATTAACAACAGGAGAATATGATGAATGGGGAAATCCTAACGAAAAAAAATACTATGATTATATGAAATCATATTCACCTTATGATAATGTATCGAGACAAAACTATCCTAATATGATTGTTACAACGGGCTTACATGATTCACAAGTTCAGTATTTTGAACCTGCAAAATGGGTTGCAAAGCTCAGAGAATTAAAAACTGATAAAAATATTTTAGTGATGCATACAAATATGGAAGCAGGTCATAGTGGGGCTTCCGGGAGATTTGATTCATTAAAAGAGATTGCTAGAGACTATTCTTTTATTATTGATTTGGAAGAAAAACAATAATTAAAAAAAATATTATTAAATTTGCACGTTATAGATAATTATTCATAATTTCATTTTTGAAAATATTATATCTGAATTAAACTATTAAAAATGACAAAAAATATAGGTATAAGTAACAATATTTTAGACCTAATAGGTAATACCCCTTTAATTAGATTAAACAAAATCACCAAAAATCTTCCTGGTAATTTTTTCGCAAAATATGAAGGATTTAATCCTGGTCATTCTATGAAAGATAGAATTGCTTTACATATTATTGAAGAAGCTGAAAGACAAGGAATATTAAAAAAAGGGAATACTATTATTGAAACTACTTCTGGTAATACTGGATTTAGTATTGCTTTAGTAAGTATTATCAAAGGTTATAAATGTATGTTAGCTGTTAGTTCAAAGGCATCTGAAGGTAAAATTAATATGCTTAAAGCAATGGGAGCTAAAGTGTTTGTTTGTCCAGCCCATGTAAGTGCGGATGATCCACGTTCTTATTACCAAGTAGCTAAAAGATTGCACGAAGAAACCGCTAATTCAGTTTATATCAATCAGTATTTTAATCGTTTAAACGCAGATGCTCACTATAATTCAACAGGCCCTGAAATTTGGAAGCAAACTAATGGAGAAATAACTCATTTGGTTGCGGCAAGTGGAACGGGAGGAACAATCTCAGGAGTTGGAAAGTATATAAAAGAGCAAAACCCTAATGTGAGAATTTTAGGAGTGGATGCGTTTGGATCTATTTTGAAGAAATTTCATGAAACAGGTGAATTTGATAAAGATGAAATTTATCCATATAGAATAGAAGGGTTAGGTAAAAATTTAATACCAACGGCTACAGATTTTGATATTATCGACGTTTTCGAAAAAGTTACAGATGAATCTGCTGCACATAGAGCAAGAGAATTAGCTGTAACAGAAGGTTTATTTACGGGATATACAAGTGGAGCAATAATTCAAGCAACTATGCAATATTCGGAAAAAGGAATATTTGATGAAAATTCTAAAGTTGTATTAATATTACCTGATCACGGATCTCGTTATATGGAGAAAATTTATAGTGATGATTGGATGAAAGAACAAGGTTTTTTTGATACAAAAATGCATGCTCACGAAGAAGTGGAGTATATTAAATAAGAAAAATATTTAAATTATAGAAAGAGGTTAGAATGAAAATTTTAACCTCTTTTTTTATGAAATTAACATTTGAATAGGATAAAAAAAATACCGTTCTTTGTATTTTTAAAATGCAAATGTTTTTAGTACATTTTAGTCATAAATAATATATAATGAAAGATTTATTTGAAAGAATCGTAAAAGATAAAGGTCCATTAGGAAAATGGGCTAAACAGGCAGAAGGATATTATGTTTTTCCAAAGCTTGAAGGTGAAATTTCTAATAGAATGATTTTTAATGGTAAGAATGTTATTACATGGAGTATTAACGATTACTTAGGATTAGCGAATCATCCAGAAGTTAGAAAAGCTGATGCTGATGCAGCTGCTGAATATGGAATGGCATACCCAATGGGAGCTAGAATGATGTCTGGACATACTAAATTTCATGAGCAATTAGAAAAAGAATGTGCTGAATTTGTAAATAAAGAGTCTGCTTACTTGGTGAATTTTGGATATCAAGGTATGGTATCTGCTATTGATGCCCTAGTGAGTAAAAACGATGTTATTGTTTATGATATGGACGCTCATGCCTGTATAATAGATGGTGTTCGTTTACATCATGGAAAAAGATTTACATTTAAGCATAACGATATTGAAAGCTTAGAAAAAAACTTGCAACGTGCAACTAAAATTGCTGAAGAAACAGGAGGAGGAATTTTAGTGATTTCTGAAGGAGTTTTTGGAATGCGAGGCGAACAAGGAAAGTTAAAAGAGATTGTAGCATTAAAAGATAAATTTAATTTTAGATTATTAGTTGATGATGCTCACGGTTTTGGAACTTTAGGTGAAGGAGGTAGAGGAGCAGGAGTTGAGCAAGGTGTGCAGGATGAAATTGATGTTTATTTTGCAACGTTTGCAAAATCTATGGCTGGAATTGGAGCTTTTTTCGCTGCCGATAAGGATATTATTCAGTATTTACAATACAATATGCGTTCTCAAATGTTTGCTAAATCATTACCAATGGCAATGGTTAAAGGTGCATTAAAACGTTTAGATATGTTAAGAACTATGCCAGAACTTAAGGATAAGTTGTGGGAAAATGTAAATGCACTTCAAAATGGTTTAAAAGATAATGGATTTAACATTGGTAAAACCAACACATGTGTTACTCCTGTATTTTTAGAAGGAGATATTCCTGAAGCTATGGCAATGGTAAATGATTTACGTGAAAACTATGGTATATTTTGTTCAATTGTAGTATATCCTGTAATTCCAAAAGGATTAATTATTTTAAGATTAATTCCTACAGCGGCGCATACACTTGATGATGTTAAAACTACAATAGAATCATTTTCTTCGATTCGTGAAAAACTTGAAAAAGGAATTTACAAAAGAATTGCAGCTTCAATGATGAAAGATTTATAAGATTTTAATTATAAGACAAAAAAAGCCTTTTAGTTTTACTAAAAGGCTTTTTTTATTTTTCTGTAAAAACACTTAATTAATACCCTTCCGACAGGTTTTTAAGAGCATTTCTATTTATTATTTTTATTTTTTTCCCAATTAAATCAATAACACCATCTTTTTTCAAATTAGAAAGTAATCGTATTGCAGACTCAGTTGCGGTTCCAATTGTATTTGCAATTTCTTCTCTTGTTAAAATTACATCAATACATTTTTCATTATCTAAGCCAAACGTTTCTTCTAAATATATTAAAGTTTCAGCTAATCTATCCTTAACTGGTTTTTGAGCCATTTGTGAAATTGAAGTATTAGCATCATTTAATTGTTGCGAAATATTTTTCATTAAGTCTAATGAAAACTGTGTGTTTTCTTTAATGGTATCTAAAATATCTCCTTTTGGTATAAAGCAAACATGCATATCCTCTAAGGCAATAGCATTCAATCCAACTAAATCCTCACTTAAAATTGATCTATGCCCTAATATATCACCACCTTTAATAAATTTTATTATTTGTTCTTTACCGTTAGTGTTCAATTTGGTAAGTTTACCTTTTCCATCTCTTATACAATATAATCCATTAATTGCATTACCTTCAGTCATTAAATTTTCGCCTTTTTTTATGGTAATTGTTGTTTTATGGTCTGAAAATTTTTCTAACTCGTCATGGGTTAAAGTTTTTAAAGCATTAAATCGTTTAATAATGCACTGCCTGCAGTTCGACATAATCTATAGTCAATTAAATTTTAGTAGTAAAAATTGTCTGACAAATATACAAAATAAAATGACTTTTGTCATAGTTAAAAAATAATAAATCGATAGTTTTGTTGCGAAAGTTTTGTTAAATATGAGTTTAAATAGTTGTTTTCATTGTGGTACTGATTGTGGCAAAAAACCGATTGTTTTTAATGATAAAAATTTCTGTTGTAATGGATGTAAAACTGTTTTTGAAATTTTAAATTTAAATGAATTAACTTGTTATTATGACTTTGAATCTTCACCTGGAACTATTCCAAATGATATTAACGGAAAATACAATTATTTAACAAATGATGAGATTATTGAAAAGTTATTGGAGTTTAATGACGGTGAAACTTCTGTAGTAGACTTTTTTATTCCAAACATTCATTGTAGTTCTTGTATTTGGGTATTAGAAAATTTATCAAAATTAAATAATGGAGTGATTACGTCAATGGTTAACTTTCCAAATAAAAGGTTACGAATCACTTTTAAAAATAATATTACTAATTTAAAGGAAATAGTAGAATTAATTACTTCGATTGGATATGAGCCTCATATTAGTTTAGAAGATGCTGATGCAAAAGTAAAAAAGGTTGATAAAACGTTGATTTATCAATTGTCAATTGCAGCTTTTTGTTTTGGTAATATTATGCTACTTTCGTTTCCAGAATATTTTGAAATTGATGATTTTTGGTTAGAAAAATATAAATACCTTTTTAGATATCTAATGTTTGGGATGGCTATTCCTGTGGTGGTTTATTCAGCAAAAGACTTTTTTATAACTGCTTATAAAGGAATTTCTCATAAGATTTTAAACATTGATGTACCAATTGCTCTTGGTATTTTTGTCTTATTTGTTAGAAGTAGCGTTGAAATATTTTTGGATATTGGAGCTGGTTTTTTTGATAGTTTAACTGGATTGGTTTTCTTTTTGCTATTAGGTAAATTCTTTCAGCAAAAAACATATAACTTTTTATCTTTTGAACGTGATTACAGATCTTATTTCCCAATAGCTGTGACAAAAATCATAAAAGGTGTAGAACAAAATATTCCAGTAAAAGATATTCAAAAGGGAGATAGATTACTTATCAGAAATGAAGAATTAATACCGGTTGACGGTATTTTAATTAGTGGAAATGCAGCAATAAATTATAGCTTTGTAACAGGAGAATCATTACCAACTGTAAAACAATCGGGAGATAAATTATTTGCAGGGGGTAAGCAAACTGCCGGTGCTATTGAAATGGAAGTGATTAATTCAATTTCACAAAGTTATCTCACACAATTATGGAGTAATGATGTTTTTAACAAATCTTCAGATTTTACAATAAAATCATTAACGGATTCAATTAGTAAATATTTTACAATTGCAATTTTAAGTATCGCTTTAATAGCTGGAATATATTGGTATTTCATTAATCCTTCACTGGCATTTAATGTTGTTACGTCTGTTTTAATTATTGCTTGTCCTTGTGCTTTAGCTATATCAGCGCCATTTGCAATTGGAAATATGCTTCGTATTTTTGGTTATCGTAAATTTTATTTGAAAAATGCTGAAACAATTGAAAATATTTCTAAAGTTTCAACTATAATTTTTGATAAAACAGGAACAATAACTTCTAATGATAAAACTCAACTCATATATAAAGGAGAAATATTGAGTGAAAAGGAGAAGCAAATTTTAAAAACAGTTTTAAGGGCATCAAATCATCCATTGAGTAGAACTCTTTATAAACATATTAAAAAGAAACCATTTGAAGAAAAGTTGAGTTCTTTTAAAGAGGAATTGGGAAAAGGAATTATTGCCACCTGTAAAGATTACACTATTCAGCTTGGATCTGCGAATTTTTTAGGTGTTTCAAATTCAGCAAATAATGAAACAGCAATATTTATAAAAATTAATAACGATGTAAAAGGTTGTTATGTATTTAAAAACAGTTATAGAGATGGGCTTAAAGATGTATTTGAATCTCTTTCAGGTAACTATAAATTAATTATTTTATCTGGTGACAATGATGGGGAGCAATCTTATTTGGAAGAAATCTTACCTGAAGGAATGTTTTTTCATTTTAACCAAAAGCCTGAGGATAAATTAAACTTTATAAAAAATTTGCAAAAAGAAGGCTCTAAAGTTATGATGATTGGTGATGGATTAAACGATGCAGGAGCATTGGCTCAAAGTGATATTGGCATTTCAATTTCTGAAGATGTGAATGTTTTTTCGCCTGCTTGTGATGCCATATTAGATGCCAATTTATTTCAAAAATTACCAGCGTTTTTATCACTATCTAATAAAACAATTAAAATAATTAAAGCTAGTTTTATTCTTTCTTTCATGTATAATATTATAGGTATGTATTTTGCTCTATCAGGAATTCTAACTCCTGTTGTAGCTGCGATTTTAATGCCTTTGAGCTCTATAACCATTGTTCTTTTTGTAACAATTTTAACTAATTGGATTTCCAGAAGAATTTAATTGAGATTTATTATTTATTTTATATGATAATTATCATATAAAAACTCATTTAAATTTTTATTTTTGTCTCTAAAATCAAAAACAACCAGTAACTAACTTATGGAGGTAGTCTATATTACAATAGGCGTAAGTATTATTGTCGCTATATTTTTTTTCATTATATTTATTAAGTCAGTCAAATCCGGGCAGTATGAAGATACTTATACACCATCGGTACGTATGCTTTTTGATGATGAATTAGTTACTGAAGACAAACACAAACAAGAAAAATCAACTAAATAATTATTAATAATTAATCAAATAAGTATGGAAAAAGAACAGTTTTATTATGATAATAAAATCGTAAAAATGTTTCTTTGGGCTACAATTCTTTGGGGAGTTGTAGGAATGTTAGTAGGGCTTTTGGTAGCTCTACTTTTTGTTTTCCCAGGGCTTTTAGAATTTGCAGGAGCAGATAATGCTATTTCGTGGTTAAGTTTTGGCCGATTAAGACCATTACATACCAACGCAGTTATTTTTGCTTTTGTTGGTAATGGAATCTTTTTAGGGATTTACTACTCAACTCAAAGATTGCTTAAAGCAAGAATGTTTAATGATGTTTTAAGTAGAATTCATTTTTGGGGATGGCAGTCAATAATTGTTGCTGCTGCTATTACATTACCACTGGGTTTAACATCTTCTAAAGAATATGCAGAATTAGAATGGCCTATCGATATTATTGTAGTATTGATTTGGGTAGTTTTTGGAATAAATTTAATTGGTACTATTTTAAAAAGAAGACAAAGGCATATTTATGTAGCAATTTGGTTTTATATAGCCACTTTTATTACAATTGCTATTCTGTATATCTTTAATAATTTAGAAATGCCAGTAAGTGCTTTTAAAAGTTATTCTGTATATTCAGGAGTTCAAGATGCTTTGGTTCAATGGTGGTATGGTCATAATGCAGTTGCATTTTTCTTAACTACTCCAGTACTTGGTTTAATGTATTATTTTGTTCCAAAAGTAGCGAACAGACCGGTTTATTCCTACAGGTTATCAATCATTCACTTTTGGACCTTAATTTTCTTATATATTTGGGCAGGTCCTCACCATTTATTATATACTGCTTTACCAGAATGGGCACAAAATTTAGGTACTGTATTTTCAATTATGTTAATTTTCCCATCTTGGGGAGGTATGATTAATGGATTGCTAACACTTCGTGGAGCTTGGGATAAAGTTCGAGAGAATCCAGTGTTAAAATTCTTTGTAGTTGCTATTACTGGTTATGGAATGGCAACCTTTGAAGGACCAATGTTATCATTTAAAAGCTTAAATGCGATAGGGCATTATACAGACTGGATTGTTGGTCATGTTCACATTGGAGCATTGGCTTGGAATGGATTTATGATTGCTGGTATTGTTTATTGGCTGGCAGAAAAATTATTTAAAACACCTTTATACTCTAAAAAATTAGCTAACACTCATTTTTGGCTGGGTACTATGGGGATTTTATTTTATGCAATTCCGTTATATGTTGCTGGTTTTATGCAGGCCGCTATGTGGAAGCAATTTAACCCCGATGGAACTTTAGTTTATGGTAACTTTTTAGAAACTGTAACGCAAGTAATTCCTATGTATGCAATGCGTGCAATTGGAGGAACATTATATTTAACAGGTTTCATTTTATTAGCAATTAATATTATTAAAACTGCTAAAGCTGGTTCAGTAGTTGAAGATGAATTAGCAGAAGCAGCTCCATTGAAAAAAATTAGTGGAAAAAGAATTGCAGGGGAAGGATTCCATACTTGGTTAGAAAGAAAAGTAGTTTTATTTACAATTTTAACAACAATTGCAGTTTTAATTGGAGGGTTAGTTGAAATCGTTCCGTTAATTCTGGTAAAATCTAATATTCCTACAATTACGAGCGTTAAACCATACACACCATTAGAGTTAGAAGGAAGAGATATTTATATTCGTGAAGGATGTAACAACTGTCACTCTCAAATGATTCGTCCTTTCCGTTCAGAGGTTGAGCGTTATGGTGAATATTCAAAAGCAGGTGAGTTTGTTTACGATTTTCCTTTCTTATGGGGATCACGTAGAACCGGACCAGATGTTCATAGAGTTGGAGGAAAATATAACGACAACTGGCATTTCAATCATATGTCAGATCCACGTTCAACATCTCCAGGTTCTATTATGCCACGTTATTCTTGGTTAATTAAGAATAATATGAATGCATCTAACTTAGAAAGTAAAATGAAAGGTCTTGTACGTTTAGGAGTTCCTTATTCGGATGAAGAAATTAGTAATGCAAAACAAACGTTATTAGCGCAAGCTAAAGAAATAGAAGGGAATTTAAGACAAGATCCTGAATTTGTAAGGAATTATGGTTCTAGCAATATTCAAAACAAGGAAATTGTAGCTTTAATAGCCTATTTACAACGATTAGGTACAGATATAAAGGCTAATAAAACGGCTTTAAAATAATTTGAAATGCTGAAATTTATTAAACATAATTTGGAAGGAATTGACGGGGTTGAGATTTATCCTATTATTTCTTTATTGCTTTTTTTTACAGTATTTATTACAATGATAGTGTTTGTATATAAACTACCTAAAAAAAGCATTGAAGAAGTTAGTCAATTGCCTTTAGATAACGATTTAAATAATAAAGAAAACACTCATGAATAAGAATTCAGAAAATATATCTGGTTGGAAAAGATTTTTGAAATCTTTAACCAAAGCACACGATTTAGGAACCGAAGAAGACATTTTGTTAGACCATGATTATGATGGGATTAAAGAATTGGATAATGTATTGCCACCTTGGTGGTTATATGGTTTTTACATAACAATTGGAATAAGTATTTTTTATATTTTTCAAGTTTTATATAATCCGGAAGAATACAGCCAGGAGAGAGAATATGAAGCCAAAGTAGAGCAAGGTAAAAAAGATGTTGAGGCTTATAAAGCTGCAAATCCACAATTGTTTGATGATGCTAATATAGTTGCCTTTACTGATGCTGAAAATTTAGCAAAAGGGAAAGAGTTATTTACATCAAAAACTTGTTTTGCTTGTCATTTGGCAGATTTAGGAGGAAGTATTGGTCCTAATTTAACCGATAATAAATGGGTTTTAGGAGGTGATGTAAAAAGTATTTTTAATACAATTTCCAATGGAGGAAGACCAGGAAAGGGTATGGTAGCTTGGGAAAGCACTGTTACTCGAGAAGAGCGAATTCAACTTGCTAGTTATATTATTTCTATGCAAGGCTCTCAGCCTGCATCTCCAAAGGCACCAGAAGGTGATATAACTTGGCCAGAAGAGTAAGAATTTAAAACGTAGTCCAAAATTGTGCTATGTTTTTTTATTTTTTAATAGGTTAATAATTAGGCTTTTTTTGAGTTTTATGTCACTATTGTATCTTATTAGTTATTCTTGGAATAATACATTTGAGTAGTGAATTAAAATTTAAGAAATAGCCTTTTTTTATTTAAACATGGGAGAACAAGTAAAAGAAAAATTTAGAGATTCTATTGGGACAATAGATGAAAGTGGAAAAAGAAATTTTATTTTTCCTAAAAAGCCTAAAGGTAAATTATATAACTATAGAACCTATGTAAGTTGGATATTGTTGACCATTCTTTTAGCTGCTCCATTTATAAAAATTAAAGGAAATCAATTTTTATTATTCAATATAATTGAAAGGAAATTTCACATTTTTGGATTTCCTTTTTGGCCACAAGATTTCCATTTATTGGTTATTTCTATGTTGGTGAGTGTTGTTTTTATAATTTTATTTACAGTAGTATTTGGTCGTATATTTTGTGGGTGGATGTGTCCTCAAACTATTTTTATGGAAATGGTTTTTAGGAAAATTGAATACTTAATTGAAGGAGATAGATCAAAACAAATAAAACTTGAAAAACAAAAATGGGACGCTGAGAAAATTAGAAAAAGACTTTTAAAATGGTTAGCTTTTTTTATTATATCATTTATGATTTCTAATGTTTTTTTAGCCTATATCATTGGGTCAGATGAAGTACTAGGATATATGACTGATGGTCCTTTGGCTCATATAAATATGCTTGTTAAACTGCTTGTATTTACAGCTATATTTTATTTTGTTTTTGCGTGGTTTAGAGAACAAGTATGTATAATAGTTTGTCCTTATGGTAGGTTACAGGGAGTTTTATTAGATAATAAATCTATAAATGTAGCTTACGATTTTGTGCGAGGTGAGGGAGAAAAAGGGAGAGAAAAATTTCGTAAAAATGAAAACAGAGAAGAATTAGGACTTGGAGATTGTATAGATTGTAAACAATGTGTTCAGGTTTGTCCAACGGGTATTGATATTAGAAATGGAACTCAGTTAGAATGTATTAATTGTACTGCTTGTATTGATGCTTGTGATGAAATAATGGAGAAAACTGGTTTTGAAAAAGGTCTAATAAGGTATGCTTCAGAAGATAATATTGAGAAAAAAGAGAAGTTTAAGTTTACAACACGATTAATTGCTTATTCGGTAATTTTAACAATACTAATGGGAGTTCTCGTAACTATGTTGTTTTTAAGAAATGATGTTGAAGCAACTATATTAAGATTGCCCGGACAAACATTTCAAAGTACATTAACTACTGTTAAAAATATTTATACAGTTAAATTAATTAATAAAACAACTGAAGATATTAATGATGTTGAATTAAAATTAATTTCGCATAAAGGTGGTATTCAAATGGTAGGAGGGCACCTGAATGTTGGAAAACAAGGGTTGAAAGAAGGAACTTTATTTATTGAGGTTGATAAAAAAGACTTAAATTCGTCAAAAGAGAAATTAAAAATAGGTGTATATTCAAATGGAAAGCTAATTGAAACAGCTTCTACTAATTTTACGGGTCCTTTAAAAATCAAATAATTAGAAATTAACTATCATCTAACTTTAAAATAATAGAAATAAATATGCAGATAAAATATAAAATTAGTTGGCCAACAGGAATTATTCTTTCCATTATTGCTTTTATGGTATTTATTTTATCATTTGTCTATAAGGCAACTTTTTTACCTGAATATGGTCATCATTTGGTTTCTGAAGAATATTATAAAGATGAGTTAAACTATCAAAAAGAAATTGATGAGCAAAATAGTGGAGCTGCATTAAAAGAAAATATTAGCTTGAAAAAATCAACTTCAGGTTTGTTAATTAGTTTCCCAACTGAATTTGATTCAACTCAAATTTCTGGAACTATTTCCTTTATGAGACTTTCTAATGATAAAATTGATTTTCAAATTCCAATTAATTTAACTTCAAATGAAGTTTTGATAAAAAAAGAAAATTTACTTGCTGGAAGGTGGGATGTAAAAATAGAGTGGAAAGTAAATAACACGAATTATTTATTTAAAGAAAAATTAATGTATTAATATGCTCTGGACAGCACTAATTTTGGGGTTAACAGGAAGTTTTCATTGTATTGGTATGTGTGGTCCAATCGCTTTTGTTTTACCCGTAGATAGATCTTCAAAAATAAAATTAATTTTTCAAACATTTTTATATCATTTCGGACGAATTTTAAGCTATTCTTTAATAGGATTTCTTTTTGGTTTAATTGGTAAAGGTTTGTATTTAGCTGGTTTTCAGCAACGTTTATCCATTTTAATGGGTGTAATTATGATAGCAATTGTTATTATTCCTGTTTCATTATTTAATAAATATAAGTTTTCAAAACCGCTCTATATTTTAATTGGGCAGGTTAAGAAAAGATTGGGTTTATATTTAAATAAAAAATCAAACAAAGCACTTTTTTTAATTGGATTTTTCAATGGTTTTTTACCTTGTGGATTAGTATATATGGCTTTAATCGGAGCTGTTGCAACTGGAGAGAATTTAGATGGGGCAATTTATATGGCTTTATTTGGATTGGGAACTATCCCAATGATGACAGCGGCTGTTTTTATTGGAAATTTTGTAAATTTAACTGTTAGAAAAAAAATTCAAAAAGCAATTCCAGTTTTTATTGTTATTATAGGAATATTATTTATTTTGCGAGGGCTAGGTTTAGGAATTCCTTATGTTTCCCCCTCAAATGCAAAATTGCAAATTTCAAATAACCCAGCGAATTGTATAACAATTGAAAATGAACGATAATTATGGCGGAAAGGCAGAAATTAACACTTGAAGACTTTAAAAAAGCTACTTCAAATAAAGAAATTTTAGAGGTAATTAAGCAAAAAAATATTTCATTAGAAAAGGTTAATAGTAAGATTTTTTATGAAGAGGAGCTTAAAAAGCTTCAAATAGAGTTAGTAAAACTCCAACAATGGGTTGCAAAAAATAACAAACGAGTTGCGATTCTCTTTGAAGGAAGAGATGCAGCTGGAAAAGGTGGAAATATAAGAAGGTTTACAGAGCATTTAAATCCGCGTGCAATGCGTGTTGTGGCTTTAACTAAACCTACTGAAGTTGAAAGAGGTCAATGGTATTTTAGAAGATATATTAAAGAATTACCAAATTCAGGGGAAATTGTTTTTTTTGACAGAAGCTGGTATAATAGGGCCGTAGTAGAACCCGTTATGGGTTTTTGCAATGAAACTCAATATCAAAATTTTATTGTTCAAGTACCAGAATTTGAACACATGTTGTATGAAGATGGACTAGTTTTAATAAAATTCTGGTTTTCTATATCTAAAGGAGAGCAGCTTTCACGATTTAATGATAGAATTTCAACACCTTTAAAGCGCTGGAAATATAGTCCGGTAGACAGAAAAGGACAAGAATTGTGGGATAGATATACGCATTATAAAGAACAAATGTATAGTAAAACGCACACTAGTTATAGTCCTTGGATTACTGTAAGAGCTAATAACAAAAAAGTAGCCAGGTTAGAAAGTATAAGGTATGTTTTATCTTTATTTAATTATGAAGGTAAGGATGAGGCTTTAACAACTCTTTTGCCTGATCCAAATGTTATTATGAGATATTATCGTTCATCTAAACAAATTGATTAGTTATGGAGGAATTTAAATTAATACAAGAGGATGTTGATATTCTTAACACTAATAAAGGATTAAAAGCATTATTATCTAAAGAGCCTTACAATTTAGAAAAGGCAATTAGATATGTGAAATATGAAAAAAAATTAAAAAAATTACAAATTGAATTAATTCGATTGCAAACTTGGGCAATTGATGAAGATGAACGAATTATTATCATTTTTGAAGGTAGAGATGCTGCTGGGAAAGGAGGCGCAATTAGACGTGCTATTGAGAGAATGAATCCTCGTCATTTAAGAAAAATTGCCTTACCTAAACCAACAGAAGATGAACAAACTCAATGGTATTTTCAACGGTATGTGAATCAATTTCCAAAGGCTGGTGAAATAATATTTTTTGATAGAAGCTGGTATAATAGAGCAGTTGTTGAGCCAGTTAATGGGTTTTGTACTCATGAAGAATATGAAATATTCATGAGTCAGGTAAATGATTTTGAACGAATGATAACAGAATCTGGCATTCGTTTAGTTAAAATATATATGTCAATTTCAAAACGGGAACAAGCAAAACGCTTTGAAGATATTAAAAACGATCCTTTAAAACATTGGAAAATGACGGCTGTTGATGAAAGTGCTCAAAGATTATGGGATACGTACACAAAATATAAAACTAAAATGTTTCAAAACACAAAGCAAAGTGGACTTTCCTGGAAAATAATTAGAGCAAACAAAAAGACATTTGCAAGGGTAGAAGCGATTAAGCACATTTTAAAAAGTATACCTTACGATAAAAATAAAGAAATTTAGATATAAAAAAAGCCTCAAATAATTTTGAGGCTTTTTTTATTTATAATGTATTTTAGTCTTCAACAATTACCCAGCTTCCTTTTTGGATTAAAGGTATTGCTTGTTTAAATTTTAATGATTTGTTTTCACCAGTCATTACATTCTTAATAGTAACTTGCTCATTCCTTCCAATTTTACGTTCAGTTCTAACAATAGTTTCAACTGGTTGTGGTTGTTGAGTTTGATTTGTTTGAGATCCTTCAGTTGGACTTTTATATTCTTCTTTACTCAATTGAACTTTTTCCCGTTTTTGTTCTCTGGCTTGTAATACTTGATTTGAATCTTGTGAAGGTAACTCACCTTTAAATAAGAATGATAATACTTCTTTATTTACAGTATTAAGCATTCCGTTAAACAATTCAAACGATTCAAATTTATAAATTAATAAAGGATCTTTTTGCTCATAAGTTGCATTTTGAACCGATTGTTTTAATTCATCCATTTGGCGTAAATGATCTTTCCAAGTATCATCAATAATTGCCAATGTTATATTTTTTTCAAAATCAGTAACTAATTCTTTTCCTTCAGATTCGTATGCTTCTTTTAAATTAGTAACTACTTTTAATTCTTTAGTTCCATCTGTAAAAGGAACTACAATTCTTTCGTATCTGTCACCTTGCTTTTCATAAACATCTTTAATAACTGGATACGCAGCTTTCGCACTTCTTTCTAGTTTTTGTCTGTAATGTTTATAAACAGCATCAAAAAGTTTATCAGTTAATTCCTGTTCAGGTAATGATTTAAACTCTTCTTCATTAAAAGGAGAGCTTGTTGATGAAAATCGAATCAATTCGAATTCGAAATTTTGATAATCTCCAGAAGGTTTATTTTCTCTAATTAATGAATAACAAGTATCGAATACCATATTTACAATATCCACTTGTAAACGGTCTCCATATAATGCGTGGCGACGACGTTTATATACAACTTCACGTTGTGAATTCATAACATCATCATATTCTAATAATCGTTTACGAACTCCAAAGTTATTTTCTTCAACTTTACGTTGTGCTCTTTCAATAGATTTGGTAATCATAGAATGTTGAATTACTTCGCCTTCTTGTAATCCCATTCTATCCATCATTTTTGCAATTCGTTCAGATCCGAATAATCGCATTAAATTATCTTCCAATGAAACATAAAACTGAGATGATCCAGGATCTCCTTGACGACCAGCACGACCACGTAACTGACGGTCAACACGACGAGAATCGTGACGTTCTGTACCAATAATTGCTAAACCCCCAGCTTTTTTAACCGCATCAGATAATTTAATATCCGTTCCACGACCAGCCATATTGGTTGCAATTGTAACAATCCCTGGATTTCCAGCCTGAGCTACAATGTCAGCTTCTTTTTTATGTAATTTTGCGTTTAATACATTGTGATTAATTTTTCTAATTCCTAGCATTCTACCAAGTAATTCAGAAATTTCAACCGACGTTGTACCTACTAGTACTGGACGACCTTGATTAACTAGGTTTTCAATTTCGTCAATAACAGCATTGTATTTTTCTCGCTTTGTTTTAAATACTAAATCTTCTTTATCTTTACGTACTAAAGGCACGTTTGTAGGAATTTCAATTACATCTAATTTGTAAATATCCCAAAACTCACCAGCTTCAGTAATAGCTGTACCCGTCATACCCGAAAGTTTGCGATACATTCTAAAGTAATTTTGAAGTGTTACAGTAGCATATGTTTGAGTGGCAGCTTCAATTTTTACATTTTCTTTTGCTTCAATTGCTTGGTGTAATCCATCAGAATAGCGACGACCTTCCATAATACGTCCGGTTTGCTCATCTACTATTTTAATTTTATCTTCCATAATTACATACTCAATATCTTTTTCAAATAAAGTGTATGCTTTTAAAAGTTGATTCATCGTGTGAATTCGCTCACTTTTAATGCTGAAATCACGGTATAATTCTTCTTTTTTAGATGTTTTTTCTTCGGTAGTAAATTCACCACCTTCAATTTGACCTATTTCTGTACTTAAATCTGGTAAAATAAAGAAATCATCATCGCCTCCATCACCTGATAAGTATGAAATACCTTTATCGGTTAGCTCAATTGAGTTGTTTTTTTCATCAATTACAAAATATAACTCCTCGTCAATTTTTGGCATTTCACGATTGTTATCTTGCATGTAAAAGTTCTCAGTTTTTTGCAAGAGTTGTCGAATACCTTCCTGGCTTAAATATTTTATTAACGGTTTGCTTTTTGGTAATCCTCTGTAAACTCTAAGTAATAAAAATGCACCTTGTTTAGAGTCGCCTTCAGAAATTAATTTTTTTGCTTCTGCTAAAACGCTTGTTAAATAATTGCGTTGAATACTAACAATTTTATCAATACTTGGTTTTAATTCATTAAATTCATGACGATCCGCATTTGCGGTTGCACCAGAAATAATTAAAGGAGTACGAGCATCATCAATTAAAACTGAATCCACCTCATCTACAATTGCATAATTATGTGGACGTTGTACTAAATCGTTAGGCGAATGAGCCATATTATCACGTAAATAGTCAAACCCAAATTCATTATTTGTACCATAAGTAATATCTGAATTATAAGCTTTTCTACGAGCATCTGAATTTGGTTGATGATGATCGATACAATCAACACTTAAACCGTGAAACTCAAAAATTGGAGCCATCCAGGCGGCATCCCTTTTTGCTAAATAATCGTTTACAGTTACAACATGAACACCTTTACCAGTTAAAGCATTTAAATAGACAGGTAATGTAGAAACTAATGTTTTCCCTTCCCCAGTCATCATTTCTGCTATTTTACCTTGATGTAAAACAGCCCCTCCAATTAATTGCACATCGTAATGTACCATATCCCAGGTAACTTCTTTTCCTTGTGCATCCCAAGTGTTTTTCCAAAGAGCTTTTTCATTTTCAAGTGTTACATTGTCTCTTGTAGCTGAAAGTTCTCTGTCGAACGGAGTTGCACTAACTGCAATATTTTCATTGTTAACAAATCGTTTTGATGTTTCTTTAATAATACCAAAGGCTTCAGGCATAATTTCAATTAATATTTTTTCAGAAGCCTCATATGCTGCGTCTTCTAAAGTATCAATTTCAGCGTAAATTTCTTCTTTTCTATCTACGTTTGCAGTATGTGCTTCATCATTTAATTCCTGAATTTTTACAGTGTACTCTTTTGTACCGTCAGAAATCTTCTTTTTAAAATAAATCGTTTTTTCGCGTAACTCATCGTTTGATAATAGTGAAAGTTCTTTTTCGAAAGAAGTTACATTGGCTATAATAGGTTGAAGTAGTTTTAAATCTTTTTTCTTTTTATCTCCAACAAATGCTTTAAGAACTGAATTTATAATGCTCATTTTATGATATGTCAAAATTTTAGTAATTACACCGTATTGAATAGTGTAGTTGTTTGTTATTATTTATTACGTAGCGAAGTTAAAATAATTTAATATTATATTATTTAATTTCGATTTAAATTATAGTTAAAAACAAAAAAAAGCCTCACAATGAGACTTTTTTTATTTTCTTAGTTTATTTAATATTCATCCTCATTCCAAAGATAATCATCGTCGGAAGGATAATCTGGCCATATTTCGAGTATTGATTCAAAATTTTCATCCTCATCTTCAATTTCTTGAAGGTTTTCAACAACTTCTAAAGGAGCTCCTGTTCTAATTGCATAATCTATTAACTCGTCTTTAATTGCTGGCCAAGGTGCATCTGCTAAATACGATGCTAGTTCTAATGTCCAATACATAGCTTTAATTGTATTAATTTTGTGCAAAAATAATTTTTTTACTCAGAAAATCAAGTTTTTTCTTGTTTTTTTTCAATATTAAAAAGAACTTATTTTTTTCTTTCCGGAATCCATTGAATTTCCTTTGCATTATTATCAGATGACAATTTCCGTGCCAGCACAAATAAGTAGTCAGAAAGTCTGTTTAAATAAATCAAAATTTCATCATCAATGGTACTTTCGTGACTTAGTTGAGTTGTGATTCGTTCGGCTCTTCTGCAAACACATCGAGCTATGTGACAAAATGACACAGTTGTATGTCCGCCTGGTAATACAAAATGAGTCATTTGCGGTAGTTTCTCATTCATGATATCAATTTCATTTTCAAGAAGAGATATGGAGTTTGAAGTTACTTTATCGATATTCAATCGTTCCTTTCCACTTTTTAGCACTTTTTTCTCAGGCGGAGTTGCTAACATAGCACCTAAAGTGAACAATTCATTTTGTATAGCAATTAAAATTTGATTGCTATGTGAATCTATTTGTTGATCTCGTATAAGTCCTATATATGAATTTAGTTCATCAACAGTTCCATATGCTTCTATTCTTAAATGATATTTTGGAACTCTGTTTCCTCCGAAAAGAGAAGTTTCTCCTTTATCACCTGTTTTGGTATATATTTTCATTTCTAATTTAATTTTTTGAAAAAACTTAATTTATAATATATGTTAAACTCTTATTGTAAAGTGCTCCTTTAATTGTTCTTTTCTAAAAAATACAATTCCCCAAAAATAAGTATTAATTGTAACAGTTACTTTTGGGTGAAGTTTAATTTCCTCCCAAGTTTCATTCATTTCTTTACTCCAATTAATATCATCAAAAATAAATACGGAATTGTTGTGATTTGTTTTTAAGCAGCTGTTGAAATAATTTAAAGTAGCTTCCTTTTGATGATTCCCATCAAAATAGATTAAATCATATTGATGATTTTTTGTAACCTCAGAAAGTGTATTTTTAAAATCTCCAGTGATAATATGGATAGGCTGAAGATCAAATTTTTGAAACATTTCATTGGCAAAAGCTGCAGTATTTTCACATCCTTCTAACGTGTTAATTTTTGCATTTGGATTGCCAATTTTTAGGGTTGCTGTACCTAACCCAAGTGAAGTTCCAATTTCTAAAATATTCTGAAAATTAAAATATTCAACAATTCTAATTAAAAGTTTTGCTTTTTTGTTGCTTATTCCAGCAACTTTAGCAATTTTTGAAACTTTTCGTTTATTATTTTTAAAAATTTTAGATCCAATGCCAAAATCTGAAACTGTAATAGTATCATTGTTTGAAAAAATCCAATTTTTACAGGATTTCAGTTTTTTTATTTTGGAAACTCGTGTTTTCTGATAAAAGCATTTTGTAATTAAATCAAAAACGAATGGAGAATGAACACCATGCTGATTTGTTGATTTCAATAGAAATGATAGAAAAGACTTTATTTTAAACCACATATAAAGTTTAATTTAATGCGAAAATAAAGGAAAAATTATTTTAATAAGCGATTTAAAATTATATTTGCTTTATCACATTTAATTTTTATGAAGAATCTTTTTTTATACTTACTTGTATTAGCAAGTTTATCATCTTGTGTTACTACAAAGCAAATGACTTACTTTCAAGGTGAACCCGTTAATAAAAATGATATTATTAAGTTAAACAATGAACCTTATAGATTGCAGGTTAATGATGTTTTGTTTATTGATATTAAAGCAAATAACCCTGAAATAGTTTCAATGTTTAAATCCACTGAAGGCTCTTTATACTTTACGGGTTATTCTATTGATAGACATGGGAATATTCGTATTCCTTATCTTGGAGAGTTAAATGTTTTAGGATATACAGAAAAAGAAGTTCGTGAAAAAATTGAAACTGAATTAGGGAAATTTTTTAAGAACCCAGAATTAGTATTTATTACTGTTAAATTAGGAGGGATTAGTTTTATTGTTACAGGAGAAGTAGGTTCTCCGGGGACAATTAATTTATCTCAAAATCAGGTTTCAATAATTGATGCTATTTCGAATGCTGGAGAAATAAATGATGTAGGAAATAGGAGTGAAGTTACAATAATTAGAAAAACATTAGATGGAGTTAAAAAATATAAATTAGATTATACGAAAATTGAAGTTTTCGAATCGGATAATTTTTATATTCAGCCAAATGATATAATTTATGTTCCACCTTTAAAACAAAAAGCCTGGGGGGTTGGAACAACTGGAATGCAGGCGTTTTCAACCGCAGTTACTGTGTTGTCCTTTATAGCAAGTACCGTTTTATTAGTTAAAAATTTATAATTATTATAATGGATAATAAATTCAAATTTATTGAGAACCCAGCAGAACATATATCTGATATAAAAGATTATATTTTTAGAGTAATTTCAAATTGGCCATGGTTTTTGGTAACCATTGCTATAGCTTTTTCTATAGCTTATTATTTTAACATTTCTACAGAAAAAAAATACGGTTTAACGAATACAATTGAGGTTAAAGAAAAGCAAAACCCCTTATTTTCATCAGGAACTAATATAGCTTTTAATTGGGGTGGTGTAAGCGATAAAGTTGAATCCATTAGAAAGTCTTTAACGTCACGTTCTCAAAATGAAAAAGTAGTTAGGGAATTAGAATTCTATATTGATTATTTAAAAGAAGGACGATTTAGAAATGAGGATGTTTATGGAAATACACCTTTTAAAATTAAATTACAACCAAACCAATATCAACTTTTAAATACACTTATAAAAATTGATTTTATTGATGATAATAATTTTAACTTATCCGTAGATTTTCAAAAGAAGAATGAATGCAGTCTTATCAATTACAAAGATGAGTCTATTAAGAAATTAAAGATTGAAAACAGCCAATTTTCTAAAGCTTTCTCTGTTGATGAATATATAAATTTACCTTTTTTAAAAGCTCAAATTATTATAAATCAAGGAGCTGAAAATTTAAAAGGAATGTCTTTTTTTATTAGTTTAAATTCAATTAATCAAGCTACTGGTAAATATCAGGGGGTTCGAGCAAACGGTTTGTCGGGAACTTCTTTAATTCAGCTTTCATTAACAGGGTCTAATAAAAACAGATTAGTTGATTATTTAAATAAAACAGTTGAAGTATTATCGAAAGATGAACTGGCTCAAAAAACAGATTATGCTTATGCAACTAAAGCGTTTATTGATGCACAATTTAAAAATACTTCCGATAGTTTAAAATTGATTGAATCGAATATAGAAAACTTTAAACAGCAACATTCAATTTATGATTTATCTGCCGAAGGTGGTGAAATATTTTCGCAAACAATGGGTTTGGATAATATGCAAAAGGATTTGTCTGATAGAATTGAGTATTTCGAAAATTTAGAGAACTATATTAAAACTCACACAAATTATTCTAAAATACCTGCACCAGCAATCATAAATATTGAAGATGGCTCAATATCAAATATGGTTGGTCAATTAACGGAATTATCCATTCAAAAAGATAAATTATCAAATGAAGTAACAGCAAATCATCCTTCGTTAATTTTAAAAAATCAAGAAATTGAAACTACTAGAAATGTTCTTTTAGAAAATATAGCTTCTTTAAAAGCAACCACAAATGTTACGATTAATAATAGCTTGAAAAGATTGAATAACTATTCTTCTGAATTAAATAAACTACCTAAAAAAGAACAAAAATTATTAAATTTTCAGCGTAAGTATAGTTTAACGGAATCAAATTATGTTTTTTTAATGCAAAAACGGTATGAAGCCGATATTGCAATCGCTGCAAGTGTTTCAGATATAACAATGTTGGACTCGGCAAAAGATACAGGGCAAGGTTTTATATTGCCAAGAGTATCATTTAATTATATGATTGCTTTATTATTGGGGATTATTGTGCCTTTATTTGTAATTATTGCAAAAGAAGTACTCGATAATAAAATTAATACAGCTGAGGATATTGAGAAGGTTTCTCCAATTCCAATTTTAGGTGTTGTTGGGAAAAATATGGCAAAAAATAATTTAGCAGTTTTTTTAAAGCCTAAATCTACTGTTGCAGAATCTTTTAGAGCGCTTCGATCGAATATTCAGTTTTTATTTGTTCGTAAGCCTAAAGATAAATCTAAAACTATTGTTGTTACTTCTTCAGTTGGAGGAGAAGGCAAAACATTTGTGTCTATTAATATGTCAACAGTATTTGCTTTAGGAGGGAAAAAAACTATTTTAGTCGGATTGGATTTAAGAAAACCAAAAATATTTGGAGATTTTGAACTAACAAACTCAAAAGGAGTAGTAAACTTTTTAATTGGCGAAGAAAACATGGAGTCAATTATTCAAAAAACGGATGTTCCTAATTTAGATGTCATAACATCAGGACCAGTTCCTCCAAACCCTTCAGAGTTGTTAATTAGTTCAGCAACTGATGAATTAATTAATGAACTAAAAAAGGAATATGAGTATATTATTCTGGATACACCACCAATTGGACTTGTAAGTGATGCTATTGAATTATTAAAATATGCTGATTCGACAATTTATGTAGTTAGACAAGGGTATTCTCAAAAAGGAATGCTTCGAATGATAAATGAAAAATATAATAAAGAAGAAGTATCTAATATAAGTATTGTTTTAAATGACTTTAATATAAAATCCAAATATGGATATGGATACGGATACGGATACGGATACGGATACGGATACGGAAATTACTCAAAGGGATATTTAGAAGAAGAAAAACAATCTTTTTTTGGTAGATTATTTAAAAGGAAAAAATAATATTTAGTTTACATTGGTAAACCTTCTATATAAACTTGTTCAATTTGATGGTTTCCAAATGAATAAGGAATAAAATTATAACTTGGAATTTCTTTAGTAATCATAAAATTAGCTTTTTTTCCAATACAAATGCTTCCATGTGTTTTTTCTAATCCCATAGCATAGGCACCATTTATTGTTGCTGCGTTTATAGCTTCTTCTGGAGTCATTTTCATTTTAATGCATGCTGTAGAAACAACAAAATTCATATTTCCTGATGGAGTAGAACCCGGGTTGTAATCAGTAGCCAAAGCAATAGGTAATCCTGAATCTATTATTTTTCTTGCAGGAGTATAAGGAATACTTAAAAAGTAAGAACAAGAAGGAAGAGCAACAGGCATTGTTTTAGAACCTTTCAAACATTCAATATCTTCTTGTCTCATTTCTTCTAAATGATCAACAGAAAGGGCGTTAAATTTAATTCCAGCTTGAATTCCTCCAATTGCGTTAAATTGGTTTACATGAATTTTAGGGATTAAGTTATACTTTTTACTTGCCTCTAGAAGTTTTTCTGTATCATTAACACTGAAATACCCTATTTCGCAGAAAATATCAATATAGTCTGCTAAATTTTCTTCTGCTACTGTTGGAAGAATTTCCTCGATAATTGTTTTTAAATAACCATCTTTGTTATTTTTATATTCAGTAGGTATTGCATGTGCACCTAAAAAAGTAGATTTGATAGTTATCGGGTAATTTTCATTTAATTTTTTTATTACCCTTAGCATTTTTAATTCAGCATCTTTTTTTAGCCCATACCCGGATTTAATTTCTACTGCACCTGTACCAAGATTCATAACTTCTTCAATTCGTTTAGCTGATTGGTGATATAAATCTTCTTCAGAAGTGTTCTGAAGGATTTTTGAAGAATTTAAAATTCCTCCACCTCTGTTTGCAATTTCTTCATAAGTTAATCCATTAATTCTATCAACAAACTCTTGTTCTCTGTTTCCGGCATAAACAATATGTGTATGACTATCACACCATGTAGGAAGTATCATTTTTCCTGAAACATCTATTTTTTTATCATATTTAGAATTTGGAAGACTATTCATTTCTCCAAAATCTTTAATTAAATCATCTTCTATAAATAAAAATGCGTTTTTTATTGTTGGTAATACTTTCATTTCCTTTCCCGAAACAAATAATTTAGGAAAATCTTCAATTTGAATTAATTCTTTGATATTGATAAAAAGCGTTGTCATAAATAATAATTTAATACAAGTTCAAATATACAGATATTTTAAAAAGGTTGGAGTGTCTTTTTTTTATTTAAAAACGTGACAAAAGTCACTAAAATTTCAGGTTATTTATAATGAAATACTTCATTAATAGAGTATATTTGCAAAAAATTATAAATTAAATATAATGAATAAAGCCATATATATTGCAACTAGTGAAGCGGCTAGTGGAAAATCGATTGTCGCTTTAGGGTTAATGCGTATGCTCTTAGGAAAAACTGCAAAAGTTGGTTATTTTAGGCCAATTATTGATGGTGAAAGAGATGGAAAAAAAGATAATCATATTAATACAATTATTTCTCATTTTGACTTAAAGATAAATCCTGAAGAAGCATTTGCTTTTACAAGAACGGAATTTATTAATAAAAGAAATAAAGGAGAAGAAGGTGAAATATTCGATACAATTATTGAAAAATATAAAGCTTTAGAGGAAAAAAATGATTTCGTATTAGTAGAAGGATCAGATTTTTCTGGTGAGGGAACAGCGATTGAGTTGGATGCAAATATTTTAATTGCGAAAAATTTAGGAATTCCAGCAATAATTGTTTCAAGTGGTGTAGGCAAAACTTTAGATGAGTTTATTGGTGGATTACATTTGGCATATGATTCTTTTAGAGAAAAGGAAGTTAAAGTATTAGCTGTAATTGCAAATAAAGTTCAGGAAAAAAATATTCAAATTGTAAAAGAAGGTGTTTTCAAAAATTTACCGAAAGACGTTTTTGTAAATGCAATACCGTTGATTCCTTCTTTACAAAACCCAACAATTAAAGAAATTGCTAAGGCTATTGATGCAAAAATTTTATTTGGAGAAGAGCATATAAATAATCAAACTTCTAGTTTTAAAGTTGGCGCTATGCAATTGCGTAACTATCTAACTCATTTAGAAGAAAATTGTTTAATAATTACTCCAGGGGATAGAGCTGATATAATATTAGGTGCGCTTCAAGCAAATATATCTTCTAATTATCCTGCTATTTCTGGAATTGTTTTAACTGGAGGAATTATTCCTGAAGAACCAATTGTTAAGTTAATAGATGGATTACCTCAAATAGTTCCAATTTTATCGGTAAAAGAAGGAACCTTTGATGTTGCTAATAAAATTGGTGCTGTTCGATCGCATATGTATGCAGAAAATAAGGAAAAAATAAGTATTTCTTTAAACACATTTGATAAATATTGTGAAGTTGAAAAACTAGGAGAAAAATTAATTTCATTTAAAAATAATGGAATAACACCAAAAATGTTTCAATATAACCTGTTGAAAAGAGCTAAAACTGTTAGAAAGCATATTGTTTTACCTGAAGGTAGTGATGATAGAGTTATTACGGCAGTTGTTAGATTGGTGCAAATGGATATTGTTGATCTTTCAGTTTTAGGTAATAAAAGCCAAATTGAAAATACGGTAAAAAGACTTGGATTACAATTAGATTTTAGTAAAATAAGTATTATCAATCCGATTGAGTCAGAGTATTTTCAAGAATTTGCTAACACTTTGTTTGAATTAAGAAAAGCAAAGGGATTAACCATTGATATGGCTGAAGATTTAATGGGAGATGTTTCTTACTTTGGAACTATGATGGTTTATAAAGGTATGGCTGACGGAATGGTATCCGGTGCTGCTCATACAACACAACATACAATTAAACCTGCATTACAATTTATAAAAACGAAACCAGGTGTTTCTGTAGTTTCATCTATATTTTTTATGTGTTTAGATGATAGAGTTTCTGTTTTTGGAGATTGTGCAATTAATCCAAACCCAACTGCAGAACAATTAGCGGAAATTGCGATATCATCTGCCGATTCAAGTATTAATTTTGGTATGGACCCTAAGATTGCAATGCTTTCATATTCTTCAGGAGCTTCTGGAAAAGGTGCTGATGTTGATATTGTAAGAAGAGCAACAGAAATTGTAAAAGAAAAAAGACCTGATTTAAAAGTAGAAGGACCAATTCAATATGATGCTGCTGTAGATGCTGCTGTTGGTAAAAGTAAAATGCCAGATTCAGAAGTTGCAGGAAAAGCAAACGTATTAATTTTTCCAGATTTAAATACAGGAAACAACACGTATAAAGCTGTTCAACGTGAAACTGGAGCTCTTGCAATTGGACCAATGTTACAAGGTTTAAATAAACCAGTAAATGATTTAAGTAGAGGTTGTACAATAGATGATATTTTTAACACTGTTATATTAACAGCAATACAAGCACAAGGATTATAGATGAAAATTTTAGTAATAAACTCGGGTAGTTCTTCTATTAAATATCAATTATTTAATATGCCACAGGAAGAAGTTATTTGTTCAGGAATTGTTGAACGAATTGGTTTAGAGATTGGAAAAATTGTTTTCAAAACCGACCAAAATAAAATTGAAGAAGAATTTGAAATAGCCAATCATAAAGTTGGGTTAGAAAGAATTGTTTACTATTTATTGGATGAAAAAGTAGGGGTTATAAAATCAACTTCAGAAATTGAAGCAGTTGGGCACAGAGTTGTGCATGGTGGAAGCACATTCTCTCAAACTACTGTTGTAAACGATCAGGTAAAAGATAAAATAAAGGAATTATTTACCTTGGCTCCACAGCATAATCCAGCTAATTATGAGGGAATTATAGTTGCTGAAAGTATTTTTCCAAATGCTAAGCAAATAGCTGTTTTTGATACTGCGTTTCATCAAACAATGCCAATTGAAGCTTATAAATATGCGATTCCAAATAAATTTTTAGATGAGCATAATATTCGTAAATATGGTTTCCACGGAACAAGTCATAAATATGTTACCGAGAAAACAAGAGAATATTTAGGAGCTGAAAACAGCTCAAAAATTATTACTCTTCATCTTGGTGGTGGTTGTAGTATGACGGCTGTAAAAGATGGTGAAAGTATTGATACTTCATTAGGATTTGGACCGGTTACTGGTTTAATTATGGGTAGTAGAAGTGGAGATATAGATCATTCTATCATATTTTATTTGGTTAATAGTTTAGGTTATAAGCTTGATGAAGTGAACAGTTTACTTCAAAATGAAAGTGGAATGATTGGTATCACGGAAGGATTAATTGATTTACGTGATATAGAAGCTGAGGCTGAAAAAGGAAATAAAAAGTGTCAGTTGGCATTAGATATGAATGCTTATAGGGTTAAACAATATTTAGGAAGTTTTATTGCAACTTTAAATGGAGTAGATGCTATTGTATTTACTGCAGGAGTTGGTGAAAATTCTATAGTATTACGTAAATTAATTTGTGATAATTTAGAAGTTTTTGGAATTGAGATTGATGAAGAGAAGAATGATATAAAAGCTAGAAAACTTACAGAAATTCATTCAACAAATTCTAAGGTTAAAATTTTAATTGTTCCAACGAATGAGGAAGTTGAAATTGCAAAACAATCGTTTGAATTAATATCATAAGATATATTTAAACATAAAAAAAGCCTCTCAATTTTGAGAGGCTTTTTTTATGTTTAAAATTTTATTTTAAAGAACCAATCATATATTCTGGTTTTACCCAAGCATCATATTCTTCTGAAGTCACATAACCTAACCGAACAGCTTCTTCTTTTAAAGTAGTTCCGTTTGCGTGTGCTGTATTTGCAATTTCAGCAGCTTTATAATATCCAATTTTCGTGTTTAATGCGGTAACTAACATTAATGAATTATTTAGTAATTCAGAAATTCGAGGATGATTAGGTTCAATACCAATAGCACAGTTTTCTTCAAAACTTTTACAAGCATCTCCTATTAAGCGAGCAGATTGTAAAAAGTTTGAAGCCATTACAGGTTTAAATACATTTAATTCATAATGTCCTTGCATACCACCAACAGTAATTGTAACATCATTACCCATTACTTGTGCACATACCATTGTTAATGTTTCAGATTGAGTAGGATTTACTTTTCCTGGCATAATAGAACTTCCTGGTTCGTTAGCAGGGATAATTAATTCTCCAATACCAGACCTTGGTCCTGAAGCCATCATTCTAATATCGTTTGCAATTTTATTTAAGGATACTGCTAATTGTTTTAAAGCTCCATGACTTTCAACAATTGCATCATGTGATGCTAATGCTTCAAATTTATTTTCAGCTGTAATAAATGGTAATCCAGTGAATTCACCAATTTTTTGTGCTACTAAAACATCATAACCTTTTGGTGTATTTAATCCTGTTCCAACTGCTGTTCCACCTAATGCTATTTCTGCTAAATGTGGTAATGTATTTTTTAAAGCCTTTAATCCGTGATTTAACTGAGATACATATCCAGAAAATTCCTGACCAATTGTTAATGGAGTTGCATCCATTAAATGAGTTCGGCCAATTTTAACTACATCTTTAAACTCTACCGCTTTTGAATGAAGAGTATCTCTTAGCTTTTCAACACCGGGAATGGTTACATCCATCACCATTTTATAACAAGCTATATGCATTCCCGTTGGAAACGTATCATTACTTGATTGTGATTTATTAACATCATCATTTGCTTGAATAGTTGCTTTTCCTTCACCAATAATTTTTCCCGCAATTTCATGAGCACGATTGGCAATTACTTCATTACAGTTCATATTGCTTTGTGTTCCAGAACCGGTTTGCCATATTACTAAGGGAAATTGATTATCTAATTTTCCATTTAATATTTCATCACAAACTTTTGAAATTAAATCTCTTTTTCCTGAAGTGAGTACTCCTAATTCACAATTAGCGTGAGCAGCCGCTTTCTTTAAATAGGCAAATCCATAAATAATTTCTATAGGCATTGATGCTGCGGGACCAATTTTAAAGTTGTTTCTAGAACGTTCAGTTTGTGCTCCCCAATATTTATCTGAAGGAACTTCAACTTGTCCCATAGTATCTTTTTCTATTCTATATTTCATTGTTAGTTATTTTTTTGAGAAATGTGAACCCTAAAGGTCATTAAATTTTTGTTCCAAGTAAATGGTTAGTTTTAATTTAATTAGTTTAAATATAAGCATTAATTTTATGAATTTTTGAATCGGGTATAATATGTAATTCAAAAAATACATTTATTAAACCAAGCTTTTTAAATCTTTAAATGATAGTCAATATTTATAGATGAAAATCATCACATTTTTCATGTTTTCATGTAAAAATGGGATAAATAAACCTTTTTTTTATCATCTATTTTCTTCTTCCATTGTATATTTGTAAGTGTTAAAATTGAATTTCAATAAAATTATATAAGATGTCTGAATTTAAATACCAAAAGCCGTTTCCAATTACAAAGGACACTACAAAGTATCGTTTATTAACAAACGACCACGTTTCTTTAGTAGAATTTGATGGACGAAAAATATTAAAAGTAGCACCAGAAGGTATAGAGTTGCTTTCGCAAGCTGCATTTCATGATGTGTCTTTTTATTTACGTGCTTCTCACTTAAAAAAATTAGAGACAATTCTTAAAGACCCAGAAGCTACAGACAATGATCGTTTTGTTGCTTATACAATGTTATTAAATCAGATGGTAGCAGCATCTGGTGAATTGCCAACTTGCCAAGACACTGGTACTGCTATCTGTGTAGGTAAAAAAGGAGAAGATGTATATACTGGAGTAGACGATGCTGAATGTATTTCAAAAGGCGTTTACAATACTTATGAAACTGATAATCTTCGTTTTTCTCAAATTGTTCCTCAAACAATGTTAAAAGAAAAAAACTCGGGCAATAATCTTCCTGCTCAAATAGATATTTATGCCGCAACAGGTAATAAATACGAATTTTTATTCATAACAAAGGGTGGAGGCTCGGCTAATAAAACCTACTTGTATCAAATGACTAAGTCATTATTGACAGAAGAAAATTTAACCAACTTTGTGAAAAAACATATTATGGATTTAGGAACATCAGCTTGTCCTCCTTACCATTTAGCATTTGTTGTTGGTGGAACATCAGCTGAAGCTAATTTAGCTACGGTAAAGAAGGCATCTGCTGGTTACTATGATCACCTACCTACTGAAGGGAATGATGGCGGTCGAGCTTTCCGTGATCTTGAATGGGAAGAAAAAATCACGAAAATTTGCCAAGAAAGTGGTGTAGGAGCTCAGTTTGGTGGTAAATATTTTGTTCATGATGTTCGTGTTATTCGTTTGCCACGTCACGCCGCATCTTGTCCTGTAGGATTAGGTGTTAGTTGTAGTGCCGACCGGAATGTGAAAGGTAAAATTACTGAAGAAGGTATTTTTCTTGAAGAATTAGAAAAAAATCCAAAACAATTTTTACCAAAAGAAGCACCACACTTAAAGGATGCAATTGAGTTAGATTTGGATCAACCAATGGAAAAAATCCGTAAAGAACTTTCAAAATATCCAGTTAAAACACGTTTTAGTTTAAGAGGAACATTGATTGTTGCTCGTGATATGGCACACGCAAGAATTAGCGAAATGCTAGCAAAGGGTGAAGACATGCCTCAGTACTTTAAAGATCATCCAGTATACTATGCTGGACCAGCAAAAACTCCTAAAGGAATGGCTTCTGGTAGCTTTGGTCCAACCACCGCCGGTCGTATGGACCCTTATGTAGATGCTTTCCAAAAAGCAGGTGGAAGTATGGTGATGGTGGCAAAAGGTAATCGCTCGCAACAAGTAACTGATGCTTGTAAAGCGAATGGTGGTTTTTATCTTGGTTCAATTGGAGGTCCTGCAGCAATTTTAGCAAAAGAAAGTATTAGATCTGTGGAAGTAATTGATTTCCCAGAATTAGGAATGGAAGCAGTTCGTAAGATTAGAATTGAGGACTTCCCTGCATTCTTATTGGTAGATGATAAAGGGAATGATTTCTTCGCAGAATTCAAATAATAATTAGAATAAAATTCTTAAATTTTAAAGACACCTTGGAACTTTGTTCGTTGGGTGTCTTTTTTTTAATTTATTAAATGAGAAATATCATCTAAAAAAAGATATAAAGTTGTATGATAAATAGAAAATAAATATTAATTTTGTAAAAAGTTAAAACAACCTTTATTAGTTATGGATTTATCACAATTTTCAGGATTTTTAGTATTCTTAACAATTTTCACAATGGGATTTTGGTTAATGATTTTTTTAATCACTTTTATTATTCCTTATTGGTTAATTGGAGCTTTTAGAGAGTCTTTGAAGTACAAAAAAGAAGGAAAAGAAGCTAAGAATCAGTAATTTTAAAAAATATTTATAAAAAAAGGGCAATTATTAATTGCCCTTTTTTTATGCTATTATGCTTTAAACATATCTTCTTCACCACCTCCATCATTTTCTCTTTGCATTCTACCTCGTTTCTTTTTTTGGTTAAATCTATAAGTGAAATTTAACAATATTTGTCTTTGTCTCCATTGAAACTCACCTTGTGAAAGGGTAGTTGGAGAATAGTCGGTAGATTTTCTTTTTCTAGAGTTGAATAAATCACTCACATTTAAAGATATAGTACCTTTTTCTTCAAAAAGATCTTTGCTAAAGGAAAGATTTACGCTGAACATTCCTTCTCTTTTAGATTGTGCAGTTTCAGAAGGTCCTCTATACATTCCTCTTGTTTGCCATTCAATTTCACCTGGTAAAGTAATTCTAGAGTTTAATCTTGTAAACCAGCTAACATTATCAGAATCATAACTTACTAAATTATAATCTCCTTTAACAATTGATTTAAAGAAATTAAAACTATTTGATAATTTCCACCATTTAAACGGATTATAATTTGTTGTGAATTCGAAACCATATCGGTCCTGTTTTCCTAAATTTATGGGATTTCTAATGATTACCAATGTAGGTATTTCATCAATATCTCTTATTTCTTCTGTTAAAATCATTTCAATATTATTAACGGCATGTTGATAATATAAAGATGAATTAAAAGTTAATTTATCCCATCTTTTTAAGTAGCCTAAATCAAAAGAGCTTGTGTAGGTTGGATCTAAATTAATATTACCTGTCATAATATATGTTTCACTAGTTCTCGATTCAAATGGATTTAAAAACCAATGATGTGGACGTCGAAGTCTTCTACTATAACCTAAGGTTAAGCTTTCTGAGTCACTAAATTCTAAGCCTAAATTTACTGTAGGAAATAATTTAGTGAAATTTTTACTATAATTTTCATTTGTTTGAATTAAATCAATTTTTCTATCAGTATTTTCCATTCGTAATCCTAATAAGTATGAAAACTTATTAATTTTACTTCCAAATTGTGAGTATAAGGAATAAATATTTTGATTAAAATTTAAAGTGTTCGAAAAACTTGTATTATTATAGTATGAGTTAATGTTTTTATCAAAATCTTCAACTAAATAATCTGTATTTAATTCATTTAAATCTGCTTTAAAACCAAATTCAAATTGTTTGTTTTCACCAATTGGTAAAACATAATCACCTTTAAATAAAATATTTTTAGATTCTTGATCAGTAAAATTTCTTTCAGGTAAATTTTCTATATAAAGTGGGAAATAATCACTATCGGAAATGTAAGAACTATTGTTTTCTTGGCTTTTTCCGTACTGAAAATCTAAATTTAACTTATGACCTTCAATTTTAAAATCTTGTGTAAAGTTTAAAGCATATTCAATTGTTTTATCTTTTTCATTCTCATTTTCGATTCGTTTATTTGTTCGATTTAAAATAAGAGAATTATCAAATTCATTTCTTGTATTAGTTGAAATATCATCTCCCTTTGAACCTCTGTACAAAAATGTACCAGTTAAAGAACTTTTATCGGTTAAGAAGTATTCTAAACCAAATCGAGTGTTAAAATGATTATTCTCTCTATCGTAAACTCTATCTTCGTTTTTGTAGTTTGTTATATTTCCTAAATTATCGAAATAGGTAACGTGATTTTTTGAATTTCCAGGCGCATTTCTATAATTATACCCAGTACTCGCAAAATAATTTATTTTATTAGTTCGGTAATTTAAATTTACTGAACCGCCATAATTACTTGGGTTACCTGCAGTTGTTGTAATTGACCCATTAAACCCTTGGGCTTTTCCTTTACGTAGAATTATATTTAAAATTCCTGCTGTCCCTTCAGCGTCGTATCGCGCAGATGGGCTGGTAACAACTTCAACTTTTTCAATTGCATCAGCAGGTAATTGTCTTAAAGCATCTGTTCCACTTAATCCTACTAATCCTGAAGGTTTTCCATTAATTAATATTCTAACGTTTTCATTTCCACGCAAACTAACATTTCCTTCTACATCAACTGAAACGGACGGAACATTGTCTAAAACATCAGAAGCAGAACCACCTTTAACGGTCATATCTTTTCCAACATTGTATATTTTTTTATCCAATCTAATTTCAACTGTACTTTTTTCAGCGATGATTTCTACTTCATTTAAGGTTTCTGCATTTATTTCTAAATATATAGTGCCTAAATCGGTATTTTCAAAAAAGGCTCTATTTTTCATAGTTTTAGTTTCAAAAGAAATAAATTCAACAGAAACATCATAATTCCCCTTTGCTATTTGAATTTCAAAATTTCCTTTTTCATCTGTAATCCCACCTGTTATTTGTTTTCCATTTAATGGTGTAAAAATGATGGTTGCATATTCTAAACCTTGTTTGGTTTCCTTATCTACTACTTTTCCTGTAATTGAGACTTGTTGAAGTAAATTTGATTTGTTTGAGGTATGGTTATTTGCTGAATATTGTGCTTTACTTGAAAGTGTAACAAGAATACAGATTATAAGAAATATAATTCTTTTCATGATTATTTTATAGTAGTTAAATTTATAATACAAATATAAGTTGAGTAAGTTAATTTAAGTGTTAACTAATGTTAATGGCTGTTAAGTTAATTTTATTTTATGAAAAGAGTTTAAATAATTTAAAAGAGATTGTAATTAGTTAGTAATCAACAGGATGTATGTATAAATTAAAACAACCATCTTAGGATTTAGATGGTTGTTTTAAAAATAAATTGTTAAAAAAGTCTTAAATTTATAAAATTGTTTTGATTAGTTCAGGTGGACGACCAATTACAGCTTTTCCATTATTAATAACAATCGGTCTTTCAATAAGTTTTGGGTTCTCTAACATTGCAATAATAATTTCTGAATCAGTCAACGTTTTTCCTTTAAAATTTTCTTTCCAAATGATTTCAGTTTTTCTAACTAAATCAATTGGTGAAATACCCAATAATTTAATAATATATTTTAGCTCTTCTCTTGAAATTGGATTTTCTAAATATTGAATAGTTTCAAATTTTACTTTCGCTTCTTCTAAAATAGCTAGGCCTTGACGGCTTTTACTACAACGTGGATTATGATAAATTTTCATTTGTCTTATTTTTACAAAATTAATTATAAAAAATGAAAAGGCTTAGTAATTTGGTAGAATATCTTTTTTATCGAAATCAATGCGTCTATCCTTTTTACTTTGGTTAATTCTATAAGTAAAGAATACAATTACAGTGCGATATTTAGGTTGAATTAAACTTTTTGAGAAATAATTACTGGTAAAACGATCTCTATTCGTTTTTCGTGATTTAAAAAGATCATTAATGGTTAAACTTATTAAGGTATTTTTATTAAAAAAATCTTTATTAAAAGCAGCGTTTGCATAGGTATAGGCTTTTAATGTTGAATAAAGACCTTCAGATATTAAGTAATGTTTTGCATTTATTTGGATATCAACAATATTTCGTATCTTAAGTTGTGTTAGCAGGCTAAATTCACCGTTTGAATTTCCATGGTTATAGTCTAATATTATCGTTTCATTATTTGTACAAATTGTTTCAAATATACCAGATTAATCAAAATAAAAAAGTGAAGCATATCCCGTAAAGTTTAAGTAGGTTGAAACTTTGTAAGAAGATGTAATATTTATTCCATAGTGATCAACGCCACCAATCATTATACCTTCTAAAAAATATAGGTTAAATTTGTAGAGTTAAAATAAATAGGATTGATTAGTAAAGTTAATGTTAGAGTTGTTTATATCAAATTTTTGGTTTTCTTCATCATTAACATAAATAAAATAAGAAGATAAAGTTCTCCCTTCTTTTTTAAAGTTATGTTCAAGATCAACTTCAAATTCGAAAATTGTGTCATCGAAACCACTTAAGTATTTTCTATTATTTGTAGTTGTTGGAATCTTCGAGGCACTAAAAAAAATACTTTGAGTATTACTTTTACTGTTGTAATTTAAATTAGTATAATTAATTTGAGCTGTTAACGTTGTGTTTGTCAAAATGTAAAAGTTAGCACCAATTGTACTTAGAAAACCAGAACGCTTGTTATTAAATTCACTTTGTTCATTTAGAAAAGAAGTAGTATTTCCATTGCTAAAATATTCATTTTCAGAATTTGACAATGTAATAGGGTTACTACTAGAATATGAGGTATTCGTAAAGAAATTTATTCCTTTTGATTTGTGGTTAAGTTTTAGTAAACCACCATAAAAGTCTTTAAATCCTAAAGAAGCAGTAATTGAAGCATTTAAGTCTTCATCTTTTTCTTTTTTTTAAATAATATTAATAATTCCTGTAAAAGATACTTTATATTTTGCACCTGGGTTCGCAATTACTTCAATTTTATCAATATTTCCAGCAGGTAAAGATTTTAAAGCTTCAGCTTTAGACATAGAGGAAGTTTTACCATTAATCATTACAGTAACATCTTGCTCTCTTAATGAGATACCTCCATTTGGGTCTACAGAAACAGACGGAATATTATTTAAAATTTTAGTAGCACAACTACCATAATTAGAAATATCTTTTTCAACATTATATATAATCTTATTTACTTTAAAATTTAATGATTTTTTTCTGAAATAATTTCAATTTCATCTAAATATTCCATATCTATTTCTAATAGAACAACTCCTAAGTTTAAATTTTTAGAAAATTGAGAAATATTTAACTTTTTAGTTTTATATAAAAGGATTTCAACTGAAGCAGTATAAGTTTCTTCTTCAATTTCAATTGAAAAATTTCCTCTTGAGTTTGTGATAACTCCATATTTTATTTTTTCGGAATTTAAATTTTTAAAAATTATAGATGCATCTTCTATTGGTTTTTTAGTTAATGAATCTATTCTTTTTCCTGAGATATAAATAGATGAAGTATTACTTTTTGTGACTAAAAAGTAGGGCAGAACTAAATTATATAAGTAGTAGTAAAATTACTCTTTTCATAGTTTGATAGGGTTATTTCTTCGATAACAATTTGTTGTTTTTGTTTTATCCACGAAAACGGTATCTTCTCGTTGTATAAAAACACAATAGATTGTTAATAAATAACGCTTTATATAAAAAAAATACTATTTATTAATGAAAAGGTAATTATTATAAGATATTCTTATATTTTTATTTGAATGAGATCTAATTTTTTCATTAAGTCTATATGTGAAATATAATGAATTCCCTGAATCCCAAGTTTTTTTGCAGCGATTGTATTGTCATAATTATCATCAATAAAAACTGCCTTTTCCGGTATAACATTAAACCTATTTAACAAGATATTATAAATTTTAGGAAAAGGTTTTCTTGTTTTTTCTTGACCAGATACAACTACACCATCAAAATCATTGAAAAAAGGAAATAATTCTAAAGCTTTATCCCATTTTTCAGCACTCCAATTGGTAAGTGCATAAACATTATATTTTTTAGAAGCTTTAAATTTTTTTAAAAGTGCTACATTTTCTAATATTGGACCAGAAAACATAGAAGGCCACTCATTATAAAATAAGCGAATCGATTCTTCATATTCAGGAAATTCGGCAATTTTTAAACGTACAGCTTCTTCAATTGTTCTACCACCATCTTGTTCAATATTCCAGGCAGAAGTGCATACATTTTTTAAAAACCATTGTACTTTCTCTTCATCATTATTAAATACTTTTCTGTATAAATATTCAGGTTTCCAATCAACTAATACGCCACCAAGGTCGAATATTATTGTATTTATTTCATTATTCATTATAATTCATCTTTTGTGTCTTTCAGACCTTGTTGCATTAAATATGCTTTAATAAATCCATCTAAATCACCATTCATTACTGCATCCACATTGCCAGTTTCGAATGAAGTTCTTACATCTTTTACTAATTTATAAGGGTGCATTACATAATTTCTTATCTGAGATCCAAAATCAATTTTCATTTTACCGGCTTCAATATCTTCTCGAGCTTCTAATTGTTTGTTTAATTCAATTTCATACAATTGAGATTTTAGCATTTGCATCGCTCTATCTCTATTTTCATGTTGTGAGCGTGTTTCAGAACAAGAAATTTGTATTCCAGTTGGTTTATGAGTTAATTGAACTTTTGTTTCAACTTTATTTACATTTTGACCACCAGCACCACTTGATCGTGATGTTATTATTTCTACATCAGCAGGATTTATTGTGATATCTATACTATCATCTACCAATGGATAAACATATACGGATGCAAAGCTTGTATGCCGTTTAGCATTACTATCAAAGGGAGAAATTCTAACTAATCTATGTACTCCATTTTCACCTTTCAAATAACCAAAAGCATATTCACCTTCAATTTCTAGTGTTACTGTTTTTATTCCAACAACATCACCTGCCTGAAAGTTTAATTCCTTTACTTTAAAGCCTTGATTTTCGCTGTACATTAAATACATTCTCATTAACATTTGAGCCCAATCACAGCTTTCAGTTCCTCCTGCTCCAGCAGTTATTTGTAGCACAGCACTTAAATTATCTCCTTCCTCAGAGAGCATATTTTTAAATTCCAAATTTTCTAATAAAAGGATAGTTGTATTATATATGTTCTCAACTTCTTCTGCAGTTGCTTCACCTTCATTATAAAATTCTAAAAGAATAGATATTTCTTCAATATTTGATGTGATTTTATTAAAATCTTCAACCCATTTTTTCTTAAGGCGAAGATTTTTCATCACTATTTCAGCTTCTCTCGGGTTATTCCAAAAATCTGGGTTTACCGTTTGTTCTTCCTCGTTAGAAATTTCAATTTTTTTCTTGTCAATCTCGAGGTAAGTTTTTAAATTGCCTACTCGTTCCTGTAATTTATTTATATGGTCGTTAGCTATCATTTCTTTAATTAAGAAATACAAAAATAACTTTTCATTTTTAAAATATGCAAATTAATTTAATTAGTGACACTGTTACTAAACCAACCAAAGGAATGCTTTCAGCAATGATGAGCGCAAAAGTAGGTGATGACGTTTTTAAATCCGACCCTACAGTGAATAAATTACAATCTAAAATTGCTGAAATGTTTGGTATGGAAGACGCCTTGTTTTTTCCATCAGGAACTATGGCAAATCAAACAGCAATTAAGCTCCATACGCAGCCTGGAGATAAAATGTTTTGTGATAAGTGGGCACACGTATATAATTTTGAAGGTGGAGGCGCAGCTTTTAATTCTGGAGTTACATCCTTATTAATCGATGGAAATAGAGGGATGTTTACTGGAAAACAATTACAAGAAGTAATTTCTGGTAACAGATCAGATATTCATACACCTTACTCTCGATTGGTGGCTTTGGAAAATACCACAAACAAAGGAGGTGGAGCTTGTTGGGATTTTGAAGAAATTTTAAGAATTAAAAAAACGTGTTCAGCAAATGATTTAGCTTTTCATTTAGATGGAGCCCGATTATTTAATGCGTTGGTTGCAAAAAAAGAATCTCCTGAGCAATACGGAGAAGCCTTTGATACAATTTCTATATGTTTATCAAAAGGATTGGGTGCTCCAGTAGGATCTTTATTATTAGGTTCAAAAAGTCATATTGAGCAGGCACTTCGAATTAGGAAATTATTCGGGGGAGCGATGCGACAAGTAGGTTATTTAGCAGCTGCAGGTATTTATGCATTAGATAATCACATCGAAAGGTTAGCAATTGATCATACAAGAGCAAAAATAATTGGAGTAGCACTTCAAAATTCTGAATTAGTTAAAAGTGTTGAACCAATTGAAACTAATATAGTTATTTTCAACGTTATTGATTCAATAAATGAACAAGATTTTATTAGTAGATTAAAAGATGCTGGGATTTATTTAATTTCAATGGGACAAGGAAAGTTAAGGATGGTTACTCATTTAGATTTTACTGAAGAAATGCTTGAAATGGTAGTGAACACTATCGAAAATATTTAAAATTAAAATTATGAAAAAAGCCAATCATTTTTTAACTTTCTTATTAATTTTCATAGGTGTTGTGGGATTTTCACAATCTGAAATTGAAAAAAACTTAATTGAAATTTCAACAGCTACTTCGCCTGAAAGAATTGAGAAGGATATTAAATCATTGGTTAATTTTGGTACACGTCATACCTTATCAGATACGGTTTCAAAAATAAGAGGGATTGGTGCAGCAAGGCGATGGATAAAATCAACTTTTGAAGAGGTTTCTGAAAATTGTGATAATTGTCTGGAAGTTATTTTTTTAGGTGATATAATTAAAGCTGATGGTAGAAGAATTTTAAGAGACACTAAAGTTGTTAATGTAATGGCTATCCAGAGAGGTACAAAATATCCAAATCATTATGTAATTATGTCTGGAGATATTGATTCTCGGGTTTCAGATGCAAATAATTTTACTTCAGATTCGCCGGGAGCAAATGATAACGCAAGTGGAATGGCTGGAACTATTGAAGCTTCACGTGTTTTAAGCAAGTATAAATTCCCTGTTTCAATTATTTATGTTGGACTTTCAGGTGAAGAACAAGGTTTATTTGGTGGAAAAATAATGGCTAAATATGCAAAAGAAAATGGCTGGAATATTATTGGAGTATTGAATAATGATATGATTGGAAACATTGAAGGAATAGATGGTGTTATTGATAATACCTCTTTTAGAGTTTTTTCTGAAGCTATATCAATGGAAACAACAGATAATCAGCGTGCTAGTATGCGTTTTTATGGTGGAGAAGTTGATGGCCCATCTCGTCAAATGGCTCGTTACATTGATAAATTAACGGACCAATATATGACTAACCTTGATGCTATAATGATTTATAGATTGGATAGGTTTGGTAGAGGAGGGCATCATAGACCATTTAATGATGAAGGTTTTACAGGAGTACGAATTATGGAAACTCATGAAAACTACAATCGACAACATCAAGATTTAAGAACTGAAAACGGTATAAAATACGGAGATGTTATAGAAGGCGTAAATTTTGAATATGCGGCAAAACTTACAGCTGTAAATTGTTTAACATTGGCTTCATTGGCAGCAGCACCTTTAGCTCCAGAGAATGTTATGATAGCTGGAGCGGTTCAACCTTCGACAAGATTAAAATGGGATGTTGTTAACGATGAAAATATAATTGGTTATAAAATATACTGGAGAGATACAACATCACCTCAGTGGGAAAATAGTCGATTTGTTGGAAAGGTAACTGATTATACTTTAAAAAATATTGTAATTGATAATTTCTTATTTGGAGTTGTAAGTGTTGGTGTAAATGGAGCGGAGAGTCTTGTTCAATTTCCAAGAAAACAAATTCCATTTGGTATGTAAAATTGTATTATTTTGATTTGTCTAAAACTGGAAATTATTAAAAAATGAAAAAATCAAATATAATTGCTGTTATTTTAATTTTTGGAATTTATAATGTTAATGCACAATCTACTATTACTAAAAAAAATAAAATGTCGAATAAATTAGAAATTGCAACATTAGCTAATGGATGTTTTTGGTGTACCGAAGCTATTTTTCAGCGTTTAAAAGGGGTTGAGTCTGTTTCTTCTGGTTATACGGGGGGAACTATTAAGAATCCTGCATATAGAGAAGTTATTACAGGTAGAACTGGGCACGCTGAAGCCATAGAAATTAAATTTGATGCTTCAATAATTTCATTTCAAGAAATATTAGATGTTTTTTTTAGTACTCATGACCCAACAACTTTAAATAAACAAGGTTATGATACAGGCACGCAATATAGATCAGGTATTTTTTATCATTCTGAAAATCAAAAAGAAATTGCAGAAAAATTTATTAAGGTTTTAAATGAAGCAAAAGTTTTTGACAATCCAATAGTCACTGAATTAACAGAATTTAGTGCGTTTTATAAAGCGGAAGAATATCACCAAAATTATTATAACAATAATAAAACACAAGGTTATTGTATTGCTGTTATAAATCCTAAATTAGATAAATTTATTAAAAAGTATAAGGAGAAACTAAAAACAAATTAAGGTTGGCATTCTTATTGTTATACGTTAATCAATAGACTATAATAATATGCGAAAAAAATACAAATTACTTTTATTGGGAATTCTTTTTGACGGAATTGGAATGCTTTCATTTGTGGTGCCATTTGTTGGTGAATTCTCCGATATAGTTTGGGCTCCAGTTTCCGCATTTTTAATTTATAAAATGTACAAAGGAACAGCTGGTAAAGTTGGTGGAGTAGTAACTTTCATTGAAGAAGCAGGTGTTTTTGGAACCGACTTTTTACCAACTTTTACTTTAACTTGGATATACTGTTATTTAATTAAAAAAGGAAAGAATATTTAATTTTATATAAATAATTTTTTAAAACCCATTCTTTGCAGCATTTTTTTTGTAAAAAAATTCCAAAAGAATTTAAACTGTCCAAAGCAAAAACCTACTATTGGTAGTGTAAATTGGTAAATCATAAAAATTAAAATAATTCTAACAGGCCAAAAAAACCAAGGGTTTGCTTTTGTCAAGCCAATAAACTCAGTTAAAGGTTTAGCAATCCACGCAGCGAATGAACCGTTAATTGAAAAAACAAGTATAATCAGTAATACTTGAAAGTTAGATGTTAAACCCCAACGTTGCTTTAATTTTTCCATAAAGTTAAATTTCACGGGCAAAAATACATTTATATTATTAAATATTAAAGAAAAAGGTCAAGCAATAACTTGACCTTTTTCTTTAATATTTGAAGTGTGAATTATTTTCCGAATAAACCTCCTAATAAACCACCAATACCACCTTTTTTCTTACCTCCTGCAGCCAATCCAATTAAATCATCAATTACGCTACCATCGCCATCGGCATCCAAAATTTTAGTAATTAAACTTTGTTCTTGTTGTGCACCTCCTCCTAAAAGGCCTCCGAGTAAATTACCAATTCCATTACCGTCACTTACATTTTGCTGACGTGTTTCTTTTCCTATATAAGCCATAATAAAAGGAGCTGCCATTTTTAATAAATTCATTGTTGCTCCAATATCCATTCCGCTTTTAGCGCTAACAGCTTGTGCAACATTTTTCTCTTTTCCACCAAATATATGACCTAAAATACCAGCACCATCAGATAATACATCGCTGTTTCCTAGTAAACCACTTATGTTGTCAAGTAAACTCCCATCATGTTTTCCAGATAATGCTCCAAGTAATCCTTGTGCTCCTTGTGGAGTAGAAGCATTGTTTTTCATAGCTCCTAAAATTAAGGGTAATGCAGCACTTAAAGCTGATGCTGTTTTGTTTTCATCTTGTCCAAGTTGAGAACTTGCGTTGCTCACTAAAGTTTTTCCTAGGTCACTGTTTAATAAATCTAATAATCCTGCCATTTTTTTAATTTTTCATGTTAATAAATAAAATTCAAAATATATAAAATAATTTACATTTCTATACTTAGGACACAATAAATTTTAATTTGTCACATTATAAGGGATATAGTTTATTTTTGTTGAATATTGTTATTTAAGTATTAATTAAAAAAATAAAGAATATGAGAAAAATTATAGTAATGATTACGTTTCTAAGTATTGTTATTAGTGGAGTAAACGCTCAAAATATTGCAAGAAATGCTATTGGTTTGCGTTTGGGAGATAATGATGGGTTCGGTTCTGAAATTTCGTATCAACATGAATTGGTACAAAATACTAGACTTGAAGTTGATCTTGGTTTTCGGAACCATACTAGTTATGATGCTTTTAAATTGAGTGGTCTTCATCAATGGGTTTGGAATATTGATGACAGATTTAACTGGTATGCTGGTTTTGGGGCAGGAATTGGATCTTGGAGTGCAGGAACTGATTATACCGGTTCTGGAGATGATGGTTTATTTCTAAATGCAGATGGAAATATTGGTGTTGAATATGATTTTGAAATTCCTTTATTAATGTCATTAGACTTTAGACCAGAAATTGGAATTTTAGGAGATTATGGAAAATCAACAGATATTGATGTAGCATTATCTGTTAGGTACCAATTTTAAATATAAAAAGTTGAAGGAATTTTTAAAAAGCACGGTAAGTGCTTTTTTTATACACACATTTTACCTTTTTTAAATTGTATTTTTTATCTTCCCCTAAATTTTAAAAGTTTTCAATGAAAAAAATAGCATTACACTGGCAAATATTATTAGGAATGGTTATTGGTGTTTTATTAGGTTTAATAATGACACAATTTGTAGGTGGTAAGGAAATTGTTCAGGACTGGATAAAACCATTTGGAACAATATTTATTAATTCATTGAAATTAATTGCAGTTCCTTTAATTTTGGCTTCATTAATTAAAGGTGTTTCCGATTTAAAAGATATTTCAAAATTATCTAAAATGGGAGGCAGAACGATAGGCTTGTATTTATTTACAACTGTAATTGCTGTATCAATTGGTTTATTGTTAGTTAATATAATACAACCTGGAAATTCAATTTCTGAAGAAACTCGCCAGGAATTAGTCCAAAATTATAGTGGTGACGCAGCAAAATATTCAGATGAAGCATCTAAACAAAAAGAGAGTGGACCACTTCAAGCATTGGTTGATATAGTACCCGATAATATTTTTGGAGCAGCTTCAGAAAATAAAAATATGTTGCAAATTATCTTTTTTGCCATATTTTTTGGAATAGGTTTGATTTTGATTCCTGAGAAAAAATCGAAACCTGTTAAAAAATTCTTTGATGGTTTTAATGAAGTAATTCTTAAAATGATTGACCTAATAATGTTGGCAGCTCCTTATGGGGTTTTCGCGTTATTAGCGGCTTTAGTTGTAGAATCTCCAAGTGTAGATTTATTTAAAGCTTTAATTTGGTACGCATTTACGGTTATATTAGGGCTGTTTTTAATGATTTCGTTTTACAATTTACTAGTTTGGGTTGTAACCAAGAAAAACCCTTCAACATTTTTAAAAGGTATATCACCAGCACAATTATTAGCTTTTTCTACAAGTAGTAGTGCAGCAACTTTACCAGTAACAATGGAACGAGTTACGGAACATTTAGGAGTAGAGGAAGAAGTTAGTAGTTTTGTTTTACCTATTGGAGCAACCATAAATATGGATGGTACAAGCTTATATCAAGCTGTTGCAGCTGTTTTTATTGCTCAGGCTTTTGGAATGGACTTATCATTAGGTGTTCAATTAGGAATTATTGTAACTGCAACGTTAGCAAGTATTGGTTCAGCAGCTGTTCCTGGAGCAGGAATGGTTATGTTAGTAATTGTTTTAGGACAAGCAGGTATACCTGAAGCTGGCTTAGCACTAATTTTTGCAATTGATAGACCTCTTGATATGTGTAGAACTACAGTAAATGTAACAGGTGATGCTTCCGTAGCTATGATTGTTGCGAAGTCTATTGGTAAATTACACGAACCAAAAGTTAAAGATTGGGATGATAATTATCCTAATAAATAATTTAGGCTTTAAATTTCAATAAATCTGTCTTTTAATTTAGGAGAAGGAACCAAACATTTCAGCCTTTTCCCATACCATTTATATCGATTTTCAGCAATATAATCATAAACGTAATCTCTTATAAATGAGGGGGTAATAATAAAAGTATATAAAAATTTAAATTCATTATTTAAATACTTCGAAATTTTTAAAGCAGCAGTAGATTTCGTGAATATTTTTTGTTCTTCAATTAATACAATTGAATCTAAGGTTAAATTTTTTGAACTGTACTGTAACAAAATTTCTTTTACAGCGTCTGATTGTAGTGAGGCAAATAGAAATCGTTCTTTTTTATCGTGTTTAATAATAAAGTTAAGCGAAGCATTGCAAAGGTTGCAATTACCGTCAAATAGAATTATCGATTTTCCTTCGAAATTTAACATTTAACAAATTTACATTTAAATAGGAATTATTATTCTTTTAACATAAAATTAGTAACAAATTTAAATAGCAATTTATATTTTAGTTTAAAATAACAACCAAATGATTAAGATTGAAAAACTTCATAAATCCTATCCAATAGGAAAAGATTCTCTACATGTATTAAAAGGATTGGATTTACATATAAAAGAAGGTGAATTCGTTGCAATTATGGGATCATCAGGGTCTGGTAAGTCAACCTTATTAAATATCGTAGGTTTATTGGATGGTCATGATTCTGGTAATTATTATTTAAACGGACAATTAATTGAAAATTTAGATGAACGGAAAGCAGCAATATTAAGAAACAAATTTTTAGGGTTTGTTTTCCAGTCATTCAATCTTATAAATTATAAAAATGCATTAGAAAATGTAGCACTTCCTTTGTATTATCAAGGAATGGGAAGAAAAGAGCGAAATGAAGTTGCTCTGAAATATCTTGAAAAAGTTGGGTTAACAGATTGGGCACATCATTTACCAAGTGAATTATCAGGTGGTCAAAAGCAGCGAGTTGCTATTGCACGTGCTTTGGTAACAAATCCAAAAGTAGTTTTGGCTGATGAGCCAACTGGAGCTTTGGATTCATCTACTTCTCATTCTGTAATGGAATTGTTGAAAGAAATTAACAGAGAAGGAATGACTGTTTTTGTAATTACACACGAAGAAGACATTGCTGCAGAAACAGATCGAATTGTTCGTTTAAAAGATGGTGTAATTATTAGTGACGAAAAAACGTTAAAAAAATCAAAAGTATAAGCTATGTTTGATTTAGATCGTTGGCAAGAAATATTCCAAGCCATAGGTAAAAACAAGTTAAGAACCGCCTTATCTGGTTTTACTATTGCATTCGCTATACTATTATTTACATTGTTATTTGGAATTGGAAATGGATTAACACATACGTTTGAAAAGCAATTTGCAGGAGATTCCCAAAACTCAATTTATATAAATTCTGGAAGTACTACCAAACCGTATAAAGGTTTACAAAGTGGAAGAACCATCCAATTTAGAAATGAAGATTCTAAATTTATAAACGAGAAGTTTTACGATAAAATTCAATTTTTTAGTCCTAACATTCAACGTTATAATGTTCAGGCAATTTATAAAGGAGAACAAAACAGATATCAGGTAAGAGGTGTTTATCCTGACTATCAACCTTTAGAATCTGCTGAAATAATGGAGGGGAGATTTTTAAGTTTTATAGATTTAAAAAGAAAAGCGAAAGTTGTAGCAATTGGAAGGTTGGTTGAAGAAGATTTATTTGGAAATTTAAGTGCATTAGGAAAAAACATCAATTTAGATGGGATTTCATATAAAGTTATTGGTGTTTTTAGAGACAAAGGAGGAGATAATGATGAACGATTTATTTATGCTCCATTCACGACTATTCAAGGAATGTATAAACCATATGATGAAGTAGATTACTTTGGATTAACATTCAATTCTAAATTAAATGTAGATGAGGCAATTGATTTTAGTAATTTGCTTACTAAAGTTCTTAAAGAAAAGCACAATATAGATCCTAGAGATCAAGGTGCTATTAGAGTTCGAAATTATGCTGAACGGACAAAAGGAACACAAATGTTAATGTTAAGTCTAAATGTAATTATATTGTTTATTGGAATTGGTACTTTAATTGCAGGTATTATTGGAATTAGTAATATAATGGTTTATATAGTAAAAGAACGTACTAAGGAATTAGGTATTAGAAAAGCATTGGGTGCAACTCCTAATTCAATTGTAGGTATGATTATGTTAGAATCTATTTTTATTACCGCATTAGCTGGGTATGCAGGTTTATTAATTGGTGTATTTACATTGAAAGCCATAGGGAATAGATTAGAGGAATATTTTATTACTAACCCAAGTGTTGAAACGTATGTTGTTGTAGGAGCAACTATAGTTCTTATAATAGCAGGAACAATTGCAGGTTATATTCCCGCAAAAAGAGCAGCAAGAATTAAACCAATTGTTGCATTAAACGACGAGTAATTATGATAAAGTTTTTATTTGATACCGATACTTGGCAAGAAATTTACAGCAGTATTCGAAAAAATAAAATGCGTACAGGAATTACCATTATTGGTGTAATGTGGGGTATTTTTTTATTAGTAGTTTTATTAGGAGCAGCAAAAGGATTAGAGAATAATTTTAATAGATTGTTTGGGAATTTTGCTACGAACAGTGTTTTTGTTTGGGCACAACAAACCAGTAAACCATTTAAAGGTTTTCAGGAAGGTAAGGCCTTAAGCTTAAAAATGTCTGATCTTGAAAATATAAAAAATGAAATTAAAGGGTTGGAATTTGTTGTGCCACGTCATCAAACCCAAGGATTAGCAGTTAATAATTTTAAAACAGGAACTTTTGGAATTTTTGGAGATTTTCCAGAATTAGATAAAGTAGAGAAGAAGGATTTAGTTTATGGACGTTTTATAAATGACAATGATATCAAAGAAAAGAAAAAAGTTTGTGTAATTGAAGAAGAAATTTACAAACAACTTTTCGATAAAGATGTATATCCAATAGGAACTTATATTAAAATTAACAATATTAATTACAATGTTGTTGGTATGTATAAGCAAGGTCAAATTGGTGGAGGTGGACCTCAGGGAAATATTCATATTCCATTTACAACCTTTCAGCAAGTTTATAATATGGGAGATAGAATTGGTTGGATGATGATTACAGGAAAGCCAGAGTTTGATATTACTCAAATAGAAGCAGATGTGAAGTTATTATTAAAAAACTTACATAAAGTACATCCTGAAGATGAAAGGGCATTTGGAAGTTTTAATTTAGGAGAAGCTTTTGCAAAATTTATGGGATTTTTAATGGGAATGCAGTTTTTAACTTGGTTTGTTGGAATAGCAACCTTAATAGCTGGAGTTTTTGCAATTGGGAATATATTATTAATTACTGTTAAAGAAAGAACAAAAGAAATTGGAATAAGACGTGCTTTAGGAGCAAAACCTTGGGAGATAAAGCGTCAGATTATTATGGAATCTGTTTTTTTAACAAGTATAGCTGGTGCATTGGGAATAATTTTTGGTGGATTAGTGCTTATGATAATTGATGCCACTTTAGGTAAAGGAGATGAACCAACATTAACAAATCCAACTGTTGATATACCAGTTATTTTAATTGCTGCATTAACACTAATTGTTTTAGGAACATTAATTGGATTAATACCAGCCCATACAGCCGTAAGTATAAGACCAATAGAAGCATTAAGAGAAGAATAAACAGAATAAAGAATAATACATTAAACTGAAAATCAATACTAATGAAAAAAACGATAATTTTTGGATCAATAGCAGTTGCACTTATAGCTGTATTACTTTGGTTTGGAGTCAAAAATAGTAAATCTCCAATTCAATTTGAAACAGAAACAGCTTTCAAAACAAATATAGTTAGAAAAACTGTTGCTACCGGTAAGGTAATCCCTTTAGAGGAAGCAGAAATAAAACCTAAAGTTTCTGGTATTATTGAAGAGATTTTTGTTATAGAAGGGGCACAAGTAAAGGTAGGAGATTTAATTGCAACAATTAGAGTTGTTCCTAATGTACAATCTTTAAATAGTGCCCAAGGTTCAGTTAAAACTGCTCAATTAAGATATGACAATACTAAAACTCTTTATGAAAGAAATAAAGGATTGTTTGAAAAGGGAGTTATTTCACGTCAGGAATTTGAAACAGCTGAATTAAATTTTAGTAGTTCTAAGCAAGACTTAAGCAATGCACAAAATAATTTAGATATTATTAAAAAAGGATCTGCTGCAGGAATGGGAAAAACGGCTAATACTTTCGTGAAAGCTGAAATTTCTGGAACGATATTAGAAATTCCAGTAAGAAAAGGAAATCAGGTTATTGAAAGTAATACATTTAATGCAGGTACTACAATTGCTACTATTGCAGATATGACCAAAATGATTTTTGAAGGGAAAGTAGATGAAGCTGAAGTTGGAAAAATAAAAAGCGGAACGATATTAGAGGTGTCATTGGGAGCTATTGAAAAGAAAAAATATTCTGCAAAACTTAATTTTATAGCGCCAAAAGGAACAGAGGAGAACGGAGCTGTACAATTTAAAATAAAAGGAGATGTAACACTAGATGATGAATTCTTTGTTCGAGCGGGTTACAGTGCAAATGCAGATATTGTTTTAGAAAAGAAAGATAGTGTGTTAGCTATTAAAGAAGCATTACTACAGTTTGATAAAAAAACAGAAACTCCTTTTGTTGAAGTGAAAATAGGAGAGCAGGAATTCGAGAAACGCGATGTAGAGTTAGGAATTTCTGATGGTATAAATGTTGAAATCCTTTCAGGGGTTACAATTGAAGACGAAATTAAAATTTGGAATAAGACTTCTAAAAAAGATGAAGAAGAGAAAGATAATTAGTGCTAAAATTTAGTATTAATTTAAAGCGTTTTAATTTCAATTAAAACGCTTTTTTTGTATATTTATGGAAATACTTTGAGAAATATTATTTCATTAATTTTTATAGTATGATAAAAATCAGAAGAATTTTATTTAAAAAGTATGAACTTTATAATAGTATAACATAAAAAGCATATAGCGTATGGAAAGTCAGTTATTATTCTTAAGTGATTTAAATTTCAACTTAGATGTTTGGAAAAGAGAATTAAAATTCCAAGAGAGTGAAATGGATTATTTTGAAGAAAAATTAGAACATATTGCAATTCGTGATTTAGGTAAGGACGTAATGGTTCAATTAGAAGGTTTTCAAAATAAAATAATTCGGGAACGAGAAGTAATGGGTCATTTAAGACATAGAATTCGGATGAAAAAACGCGAATTAGTTCATGCTAAAGTTGAAAATCATAGAGAAGTTCTTTTTCAGGAAAAACAAATAATGTTAAAAGATGAAATGAAAATTTTTGTTAAAATGCATTACGAGTTAAAAGAGGATATGATGGATTTCTTTTTAAAATATTTATAATAAAAAAGCCGCTTTATGCGGCTTTTTTTTATTTAAATTGTTTTGAAATTACTTCAGCTTTTTTAGATTCGGAATAATCATAAAAACCTTCACCAGATTTTATTCCTAATTTTCCTGCTTGTACCATATTTACAAGAAGAGGACAAGGTGCGTATTTTGGGTTCTTAAATCCGTTATAAAGTACGTTTAGAATTGATAGGCAAACATCTAATCCAATAAAGTCCGCTAATTGTAATGGACCCATAGGATGTGCCATTCCTAATTTCATAACTGTATCAATCTCATAAACTCCAGCAACACCATTGTATAACGTTTCAATTGCTTCGTTAAGCATTGGCATTAATATACGATTGGCAACAAATCCAGGATAGTCATTTACTTCAACTGGCACCTTTTTCAGATTTTCCGAAAGTTTCATAATGGTTTCCGTTACTTCAACAGAAGTATTATATCCTCTAATAATTTCAACTAATTTCATAATTGGAACCGGATTCATAAAATGCATTCCAATAACCTTTTCTGGTCTGTTTGTTACTGAAGCTATTTTTGTAATTGAAATTGATGAAGTATTTGAGGCTAAAATAGCATTTTTAGGTGCTGCTTCATCTAATTGTTTAAATATTTTTAATTTCAAATCTACATTTTCAGTAGCAGCTTCAACCACTAAATCACTGTTTTTTACACCTTCATTTATAGATGTAAAAGTTAAGATATTGTTTAGTGTTTGTGTTTTTATGGCAGATGTAATTCTTTCTTTAGCAACTAACCTATCAAGGTTGTTTGTAATGGTTGCCATTCCTTTATCAATGGCTTCCTGAGAAATATCGATTAAGTGTACATTGTAATTATTTTGAGCAAACACATGAGCAATTCCATTACCCATTGTTCCTGCTCCAATAACAGCTATATTTTTCATAATTTAATATTAAATAGTTAGTTCTCCTTTTAAAAATGTAATTGCTTGTCCGCTCATTTCAACACGATTATTTAAATATTCACATTTTAAATACCCAGTTCTTTTGGATAGTTGAATTGCTTCCAAACTTGTTTTATTTATTTTTTTAGACCAAAAAGGAATTAGTAATGTATGTGCAGAACCTGTAACAGGATCTTCATTTATCCCAATTTTTGGAGCAAAAAAACGAGATACGAAATCGACTTTTTTCCCTTTAGAAGTTACGATAATTCCTGAAGCTTCTAGTTCGGCTAATTTTGAAAAATTAGGAGTAAGATTTTGAATAACAGCTTCATTCTCTAATTCAACCAGTAATTTCCACTTTCCTTTATAAGTTCTTACAATTGGAACGTTTAAAGCTTCTTTTAACAATAAAGGTGTTTCAATTTGATTGATGTCTTCAGATGGAAAATTAAGTGTATACCAGTCTTCCTTTTTTTCAACAGTTAAAACGCCACTTTTTGAACTAAAATTTATATTTTTCTCTTTATAATTTAATTCAGAATATATAATATGCGCAGCAGCTAATGTTGCGTGTCCACATAAATCTATTTCCCAGTTTGGTGTAAACCATCTAATTTCAAATTGACTTTCATTTTTCACAAAAAAAACGGTTTCCGATAAATTGTTTTCTTCAGCAATAGCTTGCATTAAATCATCAGAAACCCATTCATTTAATGGGAAAACCGCAGCTGGGTTACCTTTAAATATTTTATTGGTAAATGCATCAACTTGATAAATAGTCATCTTAAAAATCGTTAATAATCATTTGTGCAACACGCAAAGCTTCAGTACCTTGCTCTAAAGTAACAATTGGAGTTGTGTCATTGTTAATAGCATCTGCAAATGTTTCTAGTTCATCTAAAATAGCATTATTAGCTTCAATAGTTGGATTTTCGAAGTAGATTTGTTTTTTAACACCTTCGGCATTTTGTAAAATCATATCGAAATCTCCAGGAACTTTAGGTGCATCTTTCATTTTTACAACTTCGGTAGCTTTTTCAAAGAAATCAACAGCTATATAGGCATCTTTTTGAAAGAAACGAGATTTACGCATATTTTTTAACGAAATTCTACTTGCAGTTAAATTAGCAACACATCCATTTTCAAATTCAATTCTGGCATTTGCAATGTCTGGAGTATCACTTATTACTGAAACACCGCTTGCATGTACACTTTTTACTTTTGAATGAACTACGCTTAAAATAATATCGATATCATGAATCATTAAATCTAGCACCACAGGCACATCTGTCCCACGTGGGTTGAATTCTGCCAATCTATGAGTTTCAATGAACATTGGATTTTTTATAGATTTTTTCACTGCTGTAAATGCAGGATTAAATCGTTCAACATGTCCAACTTGTCCTTTTACCTTATGTGTTTTAGCAAGTATTAATAAACCTTCCGCTTCCTCTAAAGTTTTCGTTATTGGTTTTTCAATAAATATATGTTTTCCTTTTTTAATTGCTTCTTTTGCACAATCGAAATGAGATAGCGTAGGTGTAACGATGTCTATAACATCAACAGCATCAATTAATGCTTGAATAGTATCAAAAGATTTGTATCCGAATTCTTCCTGAACTTTATCTGCATTTTCTTTAATTGGATCGTAAAATCCAATTAATTCATATTTACTAGATTGATTTAATAATTTTAAATGTATTTTGCCAAGATGTCCGGCTCCTAAAACTCCTGCTTTTAGCATCATAAGAATGTTTATTTTTATGATAACAAAAGTAACAATCTTTAAGCATTTATTCCTATTTTTAGCCTCTCAAATTTTAATTATTAGTGAAGGATACGCACAAACATCAAGGACTTAGAAATCAATTAGTAAAAATAATTGAAAATAAAGGAGTAACAGATAAAAATGTATTAAAGGCAATAGCAACTGTACCGCGACACCTTTTTATGGATTCCAGTTTTTCTGATTTTGCTTATCAGGATAAGGCATTTCCTATTGCTGCTGATCAAACGATTTCACAACCTTATACGGTAGCATTTCAATCGGAATTATTAAATATTCAGCCAAATGATAAAATTTTGGAAATAGGTACCGGTTCTGGCTATCAAACAGCTGTTTTGATTGAAATGGGAGCAAAAGTTTTTACAATTGAAAGACAGCAAGAATTATTTAAGAAAACAAAACTGTTTTTACCTAAATTAAATTATAAGCCTAAAAAGTTTGTATTTGGTGATGGTTATAAAGGCTTACCAGAAGAAGCTCCTTTTGATGGAATTATTGTGACAGCTGGAGCACCATTTGTTCCTAATCCTCTTTTAGCACAATTAAAAGTGGGAGGGAAGTTAGTTATACCAGTTGGTGATGAAGTTCAAACAATGACTATTTTTATTAGAACCAGTGAAAAAGACTTCGAAAAACACGAATTAGGAAATTTTAAATTTGTTCCAATGCTAAAAGAAAGGAACTGATAAAATTTAATTGATATAATAAAAAAAACCTTCTACAAAGAAGGTTTTTTTTATTAAACTTTATAAAAATTGTTTATTCAACAACTTTATGCCAATATTGAGTTCTACCTAATAAAGCAAAACCAATAAAGCCACGAACTTTTAATTTGTTAGCATTTTCTAAAGAGATATAACATTTATACTCTTTACCAGTTTTAGGATCTAAAATTTTTCCACCATTCCATTCATCATCATCTTCAGATAGACCATCAATAATAACCATTCCTTTTACAGGTTTATTTTTTTTAGCACCACTACATAAGTCGCAAATTTTATCTTCTTTGCCTTTTTCTAGTAGTTGTACTATTTTTGCATATGCTTTTCCGTCAACTTTGTAAATTTCTACAATTGATTTTTCATTACCTGTTTCATCATCAATAGTTTTCCATTTTCCGAAAATTGATTGTGCATTGCTTGCAAATGATCCTAAAACTACAAAAGCTAATAGGATTAAAATGTTTTTTTTCATGTTATTGGGTTTTTTATAAATATAAATAAATTATTTATGATTAATCAAATTTTGCGCCAAAATTTATTTTCCAGTTTCCTTGTACTTTTAGTACCTGTTCAATAACATCTCTAACACACCCATTTCCACCTTTTTTTTGAGAAATATATAATGATATTTCTTGTATTTCTGGTACAGCATCCTTTGGGCAACTAGGTAATCCAACTTTAGTCATAACTGGATAATCAGGAATATCATCACCCATAAATAAAATCTCTTCAGGTTTTATATTTTTTCTTTTAACATATTCTTCAAACTGTTCAATTTTATTTTGAGTTCCTAAATAAATATCAGTTATTCCTAAATTACTTAATCGTGAACGTACTCCTTCGTTAGAACCACCCGAAATTATGCATACATTATATCCTTCGTTAATAGCTGTTTTTAGAGCATAACCATCCTTAATATTCATATTTCTAATAAGTTCTCCATTAGTAGTTATGGTAATGACACCATTGGTTAAGACTCCATCAACATCAAATATAAATGTTGTTATTTGAGGCATAATTTCTTTATAACTTTTTCCCATAAGTTTCTTGAATAGATTTGGTAAGCAATTTATAAATTTCTTGTTGGCTTAAAGGCAACATTGCTTTATGTTTATCAATAGTTTTTTTATCGTTTCTTTTTGCAGGACCTGTTTGGGCTTCAAATGGAGATAAAGACTTTAATTTATTGGTTGTTTCTTGAATAATTGGATGTAAAATTTCAAAAGGAATATTGTTTTGATCACAAATTTCGTTTCCTATAAAATATAAATGGTTCACAAAATTATTTACAAAAACAGCTGAAAGGTGTAAGCTTTTACGTTGAGTTGAATCAATTTCATAAACTTTTTTTGAAATTGATTTTGCCAGCGTTTTTAATAAATCTAAATCATTTTCAGATTTTGCTTCTATACAAATAGGAATTTCAGAAAAATCAATATCTCTATCTTTTGAAAAGGTTTGTAATAGATAAAAAACGCCTTTATTTGAATTTGAATTTAATTCATCAATAGAAACACTACCGGATGTGTGAACTACTAATTTGTTTTCGAAATTTATTTTTGTGGAAATTTCATGAATAATATCATCTGAAACACAAATAATGTAAATATCAGCTTCTTTTAAATTCGCTAAATTATTGGTTATTGAGGTTATAGTTTTTAGATATTCTAATTTTTCAATACTTCTGTTGTATACTTGAATTAATTTTATAGTATCATTATTTAACAAATTATGAGTTAAATGATATGCAACGTTTCCCGCTCCAAGTAGTACAACTTTTACCATGATGCGAATATAAACATAAAAAAAATTCCGTCTTTTAAAAAGACGGAATTTTTGGTAATAATATATTAATTATGATATACTACTTATTCTCTAATTGCAGCTTGTGCAGCAGCTAAACGTGCAATTGGCACTCTAAAAGGAGAACAACTAACATAATTCATACCAACTCTGTGACAGAATTCAACTGAACTTGGTTCACCACCGTGCTCACCGCAAATACCCACTTTAAGTTTAGCATTTGTAGAACGTCCTTTTGAAGTTCCCATTTCAACTAATTGTCCAATTCCTTCTTGATCTAATACTTGGAAAGGATCAGCTTTTAAAATTCCTTTTTCAATATAAATTGGTAAGAATTTTCCAGCGTCATCTCTAGAATAACCGAATCCCATTTGAGTAAGGTCATTAGTTCCAAATGAGAAAAACTCAGCATGTTTTGCAATTTCATCAGCAGTTAAACAAGCTCTTGGAATTTCAATCATTGTACCAACTAAGTAATCAATTGAATCACCTTTTTCGGCAAATACTTCAGAAGCAACTTTTCTTACGATTTCTTCTTGTAATTTGAATTCTTTGATAGTACCTATAAGTGGAATCATTATTTCAGGCAATGTTTTAACACCCTCAGCTTTTAATTCCATTGCAGCTTCAATAATTGCTCTAGCTTGCATTTCAGTGATTTCAGGATATGTATTTCCTAATCTACAACCTCTATGACCTAACATTGGGTTAAACTCATGTAAATCTTCAACTTTTTGTTTGATAGCTTCAACAGAAATTCCCATTTCAGCAGCCATCTCTTTTTGGTTTTCTTCTTCGTGAGGTACAAACTCATGTAAAGGTGGATCTAATAAACGAACTGTTACAGGTAAACCTGCCATTGCTCCAAATACATCTTTAAAATCTTTACGTTGAATTGGTAATAATTTATCTAATGCTTCTCTTCTTCCAGCTTCATCTTCTGCTAAAATCATTTCACGCATACGAACTAATCTTTCTCCTTCAAAGAACATGTGTTCTGTACGACAAAGACCAATACCTTCTGCACCAAATTCTACAGCAACTTTACATTCTCTTTCAGTTTCAGCATTTGTTCTAACACCAAGAGTTCTGTATTTATCAGCTAATTTCATGATGTTTCCGAAATCACCACTTAATTCAGCATCTTTAGTTCCAATTTTACCCTCGTAAACTTCACCTGTTGAACCGTTTAATGAAATCCAATCACCTTCTCTGAATTCTTGACCTTCAATAGTCATAACTCTAGTTTTGTAATTGATATGAACAGCACCAGCACCAGATACACAACATTTACCCATTCCACGAGCAACAACAGCCGCGTGAGAAGTCATACCTCCACGAGCAGTTAAAATACCTTTAGCAATGTTCATTCCTTCTAAATCTTCAGGAGAAGTTTCAACTCTTACTAAAATAGAAATAGGATATTTTGCAGCTTCATCAGCAAAGAAAACTATTTGTCCCGTTGCAGCTCCAGGAGATGCAGGTAAACCTTTAGCTAATACTTTAGCAGCTTTAATTGCTTCACCATCAAAAACAGGGTGTAAAAGCTCATCTAATTTAGCTGGCTCTTGCATCATAATTGCTTTTTTCTCGTCAATTCTACCGTCTGTTAATAAGTCCATCGCAATTTTTACCATTGCAGCAGCAGTACGTTTACCATTACGAGTTTGTAGCATCCAAAGTTTACCATCTTGAATAGTGAACTCTAAATCTTGCATATCATTATAATGTCTGTCAAGAATGTCTTGAGTTGCATCTAATTCTTTATATATAACCGGCATTAACTCTTCTAATGAAGGGTATTTTGCTTTTCTATCTTCTTCAGTTACACCAGCTAAAACAGCCCATCTTTTAGAACCTTCTAAAGTAATTTGTTGTGGAGTTCTTACACCTGCAACAACATCTTCACCTTGAGCGTTAATTAAATATTCACCATTGAAAATATTTTCACCAGTTGCAGCATCTCTTGTAAATGCAACACCAGTTCCTGAGTTATCACCCATATTTCCATAAACCATTGCTTGAACGTTTACAGCAGTTCCCCATTCTTCTGGGTAACCGTGCATGTTTCTGTAATATTTAGCTCTTGGGTTCATCCAGCTATCAAATACAGCTGTTACACTTCCCCAAAGTTGTTCCCATGGATCTTCTGGAAAATCTTCACCTGTTTGTTCAGTACAAGCAGCTTTAAAGTCAGCAACCATTTGTTTCAAATCTTCAACATCTAAATCTGTATCCAATTCAACACCTTTAGCTTCTTTAATTTTTTCAATAATTACTTCAAATGGATCGTGATCTTCTTTTGATAAAGCGCCAACACCTAAAACTACACCACCAAACATTTGTACAAAACGACGGTATGAATCCCAGGCAAATCTTGCATTTCCTGTTTTAGCGATTAATCCTTCAACAGAATTATCATTCATTCCTAAGTTTAATACTGTATCCATCATTCCTGGCATTGAAACTCTTGCTCCAGAACGAACTGAAAGTAAACAAGGATTTTCATTGCTTCCAAATGTAGTACCCATAATGTTTTCTACATTAGCTACTGCAGCTTCCACTTCACTTTTTAATAATGCAATAACTTCTTTTTTTCCTAATGTATTGTATTCAGTACAAGTATCAGTTGTAATTGTAAATCCAGGAGGAACAGGTATTCCAATTAGGCTCATTTCAGCTAAGTTTGCTCCTTTACCTCCTAAAAGGTTTTTCATTGTACTATTCCCATCGGCTGTTTTTCCACCGAATTTGAAAACTCTTGTTTTGACATCTATTACCGTCTCCATCTTTAATATTATATTATAGTTTAATTTTTATTTTCAGATGACAAATTTAGAGATTGTTATAGGAAATAATTATGACTTATGTCATCATATTTATAGTAATTATTCAATGGTAATAGATGTTTCAATAAATATAAAAAAGAGGAGGGTTGTGTAACCTTCCTCTTTTTTTGTTTAATTTTTTAATTAGGTTAATATTTAAAATTTAATAATTCCCCAGATAATTGAAATAATTTTAATTCGGCATTTTTAGCATCGTATTTTGCCTGATTTAGATTTAATTGTGCATTAAATAAATTTATTTGTGCTTGTCTAAATTCAATTGAAGTAATTTGCCCTAATTTAAATTGTTCCTCTGTTCTCGAAAAATTTCTTTTATTAGTTTCAACATTTTTCTCTTCAGCCTGAAGGATAAAAAGAGAATTATTATAGATTTCTAGAGCATTTGCAACAGAACGTTCTAATTCATTAAGGACCTGGTCTTTTTGAATGGCTAAATTATCACCATAAATTTTTGAATTTTGAATTCTGGTTTTTGTGGTACCACCATCAAATAAATTCCAATTTAAACTAATGCCGGCATTTAAACCTTTTGATAATTGCTCTGCAAAATTAATTGAAGCAACATTTTCAGATTTATTGAAACCATAAGAACTATTAATGTTTAATATTGGTAATAAATCTGATTTATTAATTTTTAAATCATACTTATTTAATTCAATATTTTTATTCATTTTTTGTATTTCAACGTTTTTGATTTTTGCCTTTTCAAAAAGTGTTTGAAATTCAAAAATAGCGTTAAATGTAATGTCTGTCTCAATAGAAAAATCTGTTGTAACTGGTCTTCCTAATAATAAATTTAAGTCTCTTTTTGAGTTTGCTAATAGTCTTTGTGTATTGAAATATCTTATGCTATCATTATTTACATCAACTTCAGCATTTAACAATTGTAATTTTGTTGTTTGCCCATATTCAAAACTATAAGTTGCACGTGTTAAACGTTGCTTTGAAATTTCTAAAGATTCTAAAATAATATTAGTTTCTTCAGTTAAGCGTGCAACTTCATAGTAACTACTAAAAATTTGTAATAGTGAATTTTCTATAATTGTTTGGGCTTCTAATTCTGAGAGATTGTACGTTTCTTTTAATTTTTTATAATTATAAGCTCTCCCAAATCCATCAAATAATGTATAATTTAAACCAACTGATGCATTATATGTTTTAGATACTGCATTATTGGTTTTTGTGGAATTTCCATCTAGCAAAGTTAATTCCAAGTTATTATTGTTGTAATTTGCTCCAGCATTCGCTGTTAATTTTGGTAAATATCCACTGTTTAAAATGCTGGCATTATTTTCAGCTATTTTAACATTGTTTTTTGCAATTTTTATACCATAATTATTTTCTAAAGCTAAGTTAACTGCATTCTCTTTTGTAAGCAGTTCTTGAGCATAACCTGTATAAAAACCCAATAAAAATAATAAGGTTATTTTATTTTTGTAATTCATTATTTTCACTTTTTAATTCAATTATGGCTCTCTCAACTTCTTCTTTTGTGACTTTTTCACCGGTTCGCATCCATTTAATAAATACTTTTATGGAATTAGTTACAGATAATAAAAGAGGTAGCATAACTAATGTTAAAACTGTAGAAATTGCAATTCCATAAGAAATTGAAATAGCCATTGGTTTTAAAAATTGGGCTTGTCTACTTTTTTCCAATAATAAAGGAGCTAAACCAGCAACCGTAGTTAATGTTGTTAATAAAATTGCTCTAAATCTTGAAATTCCAGCTTGTAAAAGAGCATCATCATATTTCATTCCTTCTTTTAAAAAGGAGTTGAATTTTTCAATGAGCACCAAACCATCATTCACCATTATACCTATTAATGCAATTATTCCAAGCCATGATAATATGTTTACTGGGAAATCATGATACCAATGCCCCCAAATTACTCCTATTAAACTGAAAGGAATTAATAGAATTAATAATAAAGGTTGTTCATAGGATCTAAAAGTAAAGGCAATTACCATATATATAAGAGCTAAAATTGTAAAACCTACATTAATTGCAGAATTTTTAGTTTTTTGAGCTTCTCGGTTTTGCCCTTCATAAACAGCTGTAACTGTTGGGTATTTTGATGAAATTTCAGGCATTATTACGGTCTTTATTTCATCTAAAACATCCGTTGCTCCTTCACCTTGATTTTTTAAATCTGCATTAATTTGAATTTCTCGTTTACTGTTTAAATGATTAATTAATACATCACCTCTTTCAATTTCATAAGTTGCAATTTCAGAGAATGGAACACTTTGATTTGTTGGAGTAGTAATCCACATATCATCTAAATTTTTTAAAGATGATCTGTCTTCTTTTTTATAACGTACCCATACTTTTATTTCATCTTGTCCGCGCTGAAAACGTTGTGTTTGTAGTCCAAAAAAACCTGAACGAACCTGGCTCATTACATTTTGTAAATTTAAACCAAGTAAGTAAGCATTTTCTTTTAATTTTATTCTTACTTCTTTTATTCCTGCAGGATCATTGTCGGAAATGTCTTTAAGTAATGGGTTATTATTTAAAACTTCTTTTAATTCAGTTTTTGCAGCTTTTAATTCTTCAATGTTATTACCTAACAATGAAACTGCAACGGGACTTCCCCCAAAATTACCACCCGAACCAAATGTTAAACTTTCTACACCAATAACTTTCCCCACTTTATCTCTAATTGAGTTTGTTATTTCTTGTGAAGAAAAATCTCGAGCTTCACCAGGAAGTAGGTTTATTGTTAAACTACCATTTGCAGAACCTGGCCCAATTCGTTTGATAATATTTTGAATTATTGGTTCATTACTTATTTGTCTGCCTGTAAAATCATCGTTCACTTCCCAGGCAACCTTTTCAATTTCAGAAATGATAGAATCTGTAATTTTTTCATTTGTTCCTTGCAACATTTTTAAGTCAATAGAAACTCTATCACTTGCTATTGAAGGGAAAAAAGATGTTTTTACAATTCCTCCTCCTAAAGCACCAAAGCTTAAAATAAGAAGTGTTATTGGGATTGCAAAGCCAAGAAACTTGTGTTTTATAAAGAATTTTAAATATGGAGCATATAAATTATCTCTAACATAAAATAAAGCTTTTTCTGCTTTTTGATTTATGTTGTAAAAAAAGGTATTTAGCTTATTTCTTTTTTTATTCTTTCTTTCTAATGCTTTTGAATGTGCAATATGAGCTGGCAATATAATTAATGCTTCTATTAAAGAAACAGATAATGTTAGAATTACAACTAAAGAAACTTGCCCAAAAAACTCTCCAATTCTCCCATCTAAAAAGAAAAATGTTGAAAAGGCTATCATTGTTGTTATAATTGCTGAAACAACTGGAGGAATAACCTCTAAAGTTCCATCAATGGCAGCCTGAATTGGTGATTTCCCTTTTTCGTAATGATGATAAATATTTTCACCAATTACGATACCATCATCTACTAAAATTCCAATTACGATAATCATTCCAAAAAGTGAAAGAACATTTATTGTTACTCCAAAATTTGAAGCAAAAATAAACATTCCAAAAAAAGCAATTGGTATTCCAGTGGCAACCCAAAAAGCTAAACGAATATTTAAAAATAATGCCAAAAAGAATAGGACTAATAAAATACCCATTCCAGCATTTTTAATTAATAATTCTGAGCGTTGTTTTAATGTTATTGAATTATCACTTGAAATATCAATTTTAACATTGCTATGTTGTTGATTAAATGTTTCTATATATTCTTTAACGTTTGCAGCAGTTGAAAGGAGATCTTCACTATTTGTGTTACTTACAGTAATATCAATTGATTTCTTTCCATTGAAATACAACCTATCAGGATTTTCAGACCAAGTATCAGAAACATCAGCAATATCACTTAATCGAATGATGTTACCAGATGCATTAGCTCTAACTACTAAATTAACCAATTCATTACCGTAGTAGTTTTTATTTCGTGCTCTAATTAAATAATCTTCTGCATCTGTTTTAATATTTCCTCCAGAAATTAATAAATTAGATTTACTAACGGCATTTGCAACTTCTGAAAAAGATAAATTATAAGCTAACAAATCGTTTTCACGAACGGCAATTTCAATTTCCTGATCTGGAAATCCAGAAAGTCTTACTTGTGAAATACCATCAACATTCCTTAAATCATTTTCAATATTTCTTGCGTATTGCTTTAAATTTGCCAACGAAATATTTTCACCATAAATAATAAAACTTATAGTAGGTCTTATATTTTCAATCTTAGCAATAATTGGAGGTTCCATTCCAGAAGGAAAGGAGGGAACCCTATCAACTGCATTTTTCACATCGGATAAAACAACATCAATATTTTTTCCTTTAATGATTTCAATATTTATTGAAGCAGAATTTTCTCTAGAAACTGACGTAACTCTGTCAATTCCAACAATTCCTTTTAAATTATCTTCAATTTTTAAAACAATCCCTTCTTCCATCTCTTGAGGTGAAGCCCCAGGATAAGTTAAATTTATTGAGATATTTCTTGATTCAGTTAAAGGGAAAAAGGATGATTTCATAGATAAAGCTCCAGCTAGCCCAAATCCAATAAAGGCAAAAATAAATACATTAACAGCAACAGGAAATTTTATAAAATAGGATATTACTTTTCTCATTATTGTTTGTTATTTTCATTATATAATTTAACTAACATTCCAATATGAGCACCAGGAACAGGTTTAGATAAAATTTGAGTACCATTTGGTAAACCTTTTACAATAGCTGTTTGTTGATTTTCAAAAATAGTTTCAAATGTAACCAAGTCTAAAACGGAATCTTTCACTACAAATAAATTTTCTTTATCTACAATTAAATTTCTAGAAATCTCAAAAACGTTCTCTTCCGGTTTTCCTTGTAATGCAACTTCTAAGTATTGTCCTTCTCTTAAATCATTACTATTAACTTGAATTATTGCTTTTATAGTTTGTGATGAAGCATCTATTTTACCATTAATTCTAATTACTTTCCCTATCCAAATGTTTGTTTTTTCTAAATTATAAAGTTCAACTTGTTTGCCAATTTGTAATAATTCTCGAAATTCAGATTTTACAGAAACACTTATTTCATAAACAGATGGATCAATAAATTCTCCTAATTTTTGCCCAGATCTAACTAATGTTCCAGGATTTACTAAAGATTCAGTTACAATTCCAGAAAATGGAGCACGTATCGTATATTTACTAAGTTTAACTTCTAAATTTTTGACATTGTAATAGGAAGTTAAAATTCCCCTTCCAGAAATAAAAAACTTTTCCTTATCAGAGGTTGTTTCTGGTAATTTTTGAATAGGTTTATTTAAATCAAAATTTTGTAAATAAGATTGCCATTTAGTATATTCATTTGGAAAATCTAAACGAATATCGGGCATTATTGAGGTTAAAATATTAAATAAATTGCTTTTTTGAGCTTGTAAGTTTGCATAAAATTCATCACTATTTATTTTAAGAATTGTCTCTCCTTTGTGAAACGAAGTTCCTTCCTTAAAATCTTTTGATATTGGAACCAATATTCCTTGTACCTCAGAATATAATTCAATCTTATTTTTAGCAACTAAATTGCCGTTTGCAGTAATAATAATTGGAATAGTTTTATTTATTACGGATTCTGTAAAAACAGTTTTAACAATTTTTTCAACTTTTGGCTTCGGTTTTTGTTTATTGTCAATAAGGTAATTGGCAATAAAAATTGCTCCTATTACAAGGGATATTGCTAAAGAGATGGATAGTATTTTTCTCATTTTACTTTTGGATTGGATAATCTAGTTTGATTGGTTTTTTATATTCGTTTGAATCTTACTCATTATATCAATAAATAATTTCATTTCGTCTTTTGAAATTCCTTTTTGAAGTGTTTGTAAACTATTTAACATTAAAGGCTTCATTTTTAAAAATAAATCAGTTCCTGTTTGAGTACAATAGATTAAATTTTTTCTTGAATCTTTTTTTGAAGGTTTTCTTTTTACGAGGTCATTCTTTTCCATAACATTTAGCAATCTTGTTAAAGAAGCTTTATTTCTATTTGTAACAAACGCTAAATCATTTTGAATCATACCCTTTTTTTCTTCTAGTAGTATTTTTAAAAGAAGCCATTGTTGTTTAGTTACTTGAATTTTATTGTAATGAAAAACATCGGATATGAAATGATCCATCATTTTATATGTTTTCCCTAGCCAGGGAGCTATGGTTTCATTAAAATCCGAGGTATCTATGAATGAACTCATTTGTTTTTTACGACAAATATAGAATTATTTAGAATAGTTGCATATGCAACTAAGTTTAGATATTAACAAAATGCAAAAAAAAATCACTCAATAATTTGAGTGATTTTTGTATTAAAGGAACTAAATTAAATTTTTTATTTATTCAAATGCAGAAGTAGTCATTACATTTGTTTGAACATCTATGTGCTTTGGATTGTTTTTGTATTCAATATTAGTAAGTAAAGGTAAAGCAATGATTGAAGCATCAATTGTACCTGTAAATCTATTATTACTTAATAATAATGTGTTTAATTGAGATAATTTACTTATTTCTGAAGGAATTTGACCTTCAAATAAATTGTTAGCTAAAGAAAGTTCTGTTAAACTTTTTAAGTTTCCAATCTCAGTTGGAATTTCTCCGAACATTGAATTGTCGAATAAACTTAATGTTTTTAAATTTATAAGATTTTCAATTTTTGATGATAAAATTCCAGAAATTCTATTACTACTAACCTGTAATACTTCAAGGTTCGTTAAATTATAAATTGCTTCTGGTAAGTTTCCGCTAATAGAATTATTAAATATTACTAATTCTTTTAAGTTGCTTAAATTACCAATATTAGAAGGAATAGTACCTGATAATTGGTTCATAAATAATTGTACAGATTCTAAAGATTTTATTGAAGTTAATTCAGTAGGAATAGTTCCTGTTAATTTGTTAAACCCTAAATTTAATTCTTTTAAAGATGATAAATTTTCAATAGAAGATTGAAGACTTCCATTTAAATTATTCATACTTAAATTTATTTTTGTAACAGTGTTATTTTCAATAGTAACACCTTGCCAAGTATTTACATTGTCATCTAAATTCCAAGAAGTATTCCAATTAGCTCCATTTGTTGAGTTATATAAATCAACTAAGGCATTCTTTTCTAAATCTGAAATTTGAGAATAAGCAAGAGGGGCAATTGCTATTAGGAATGTAATTAATGTTGCTATTTTTTTCATCTTCTTTGGGATTTAGGGGTTTAATAAACTTAAATCGATGGTTCAAAAGTATATATTAAATTTCAATTAACCAAATTTATTGACCATTTATTGCTAAAATCACGTCATTTATTTGAAATATGTATGTTTTCTTGTTAAAGAAGTAATTATTATTGAAGTTTATGAAACAAGAATTAATCAAACAATGTATCTATAAAAGATTTAGCTTCTAAATAGTTTAAAATCACTTTTTGTTCTTTTTTAGTGAATGCATCTCTTAACTTCTTATACTTATTTAAATATATTACTTCACCATTAATATATACTTCACCTTTAATATAAATACAACCATTATCTTTTCCTTTAATTATACTTATATTCATTGAGAAATTATTTTAGTTAGCATTGTAAAGTTAAGAAAAACATTCACAATAACAAAGGTAATATGCTTTTTATGTTTAAAAATGCGTATTTCATATAATAAAAACAACCGTTTATCGAATAAGTAAGTATTGTTATAATCAATATATAATTTGATTCTTTGCTAGTTTAGGAACTTTCAAAATTGTATTATATTTGTGAAAAAAGAAACCATTTATTATGAAATTAGATATTTTAGCTATTGGAGCCCATCCTGATGATGTTGAATTGAGTTGCGCTGGAACATTAGCCAAAGAAATTTCTTTGGGAAAGAAAGTTGGAATCCTTGATTTAACAAGAGGAGAGTTAGGAACTAGAGGTTCAGCTGAAATTAGAGATATGGAATCAGCAAATGCTGCTGAAATATTAGGTGTTAAAGTAAGAGAAAACCTTGGTTTTGCTGATGGCTTTTTTGTTAATGATAAAGAACATCAACTTGAAGTAATTAAAATTATCAGAAAATATAAGCCAGATGTTGTATTATGTAATGCTTTGGATGATCGTCATATCGATCATCCAAAAGGAAGTAAGTTGGTATCTGAAGCTTGTTTTTTATCAGGGTTAATGAAGATAAAAACAGAATTAAATGAAGTAAAACAAGATGCTTGGAGACCAAAACATATTTTTCACTATATTCAATGGAAAAACTTAGAGCCAGACTTAGTAGTTGATATTTCGGGTTTTATGGATATTAAGTTAAAAGCAGTGAAAGCTTATAGTTCTCAGTTTTATGATCCGAATAGTAAAGAGCCAAGTTCGCCTATTTCGAGCAAAAATTTTCTTGATAGTATTGCTTATAGAGCCCAAGACTTAGGTAGACTAGTAGGAGTGGATTATGCAGAAGGCTATAATTCAGAGCGTTATATTGCAGTGAAAAATTTTGATAATTTATTATGAAAAATATTTGTAAAAATTAAGAATTGTATTTACATTTGCATCCGCAATATGGTGGTTGTAGCTCAGTTGGTTAGAGCATCGGTTTGTGGTACCGAGGGTCGCCGGTTCGAATCCGGTCTTCCACCCAAAATTAAAGGTCTGTTTTTACAGACCTTTTTTTGTTTTTAAAATTTCTTTTTAAGATTTTTTTATTAAAATGTTAAAATATAATTTAATAAATTTACCGTTCACTAATAAAAGAATAATGAAGAATCTTATTTATATTTTTACATTTATAATTGCGACAACTGCAATTGCACAAACTACAAGTAGCTTAGAATTAGAAAAGCAAAAATTAAAACAAGCCATGTCTTATGGAGATAAACTAGTAGCTGCAAATGCTATGTATGCGATTATTTCTCTAGAAGGTCCACAAAGTTCTTATAAAGATAGTTTAGCTTATTTATATTTTAATGGAAGAAATCATGTTTCTTGCTTTTTAGTTACAAATGATATTTTAAAAAGAAATCCTGATAATTTTGAGTTTTTGGAGATGAAGGCAATATCATTGGAATCAATGGGAGCTTTGGATAAAGCAACAGAGGCATATGAAGTGTTGTTGTTAAAATCAAATGATAACTACCATGCTTATAAAATTGCCGGATTACAATTAGCAATGAATAAATTTGATGATGCTTTTGCATCTATAAAAAAAGCAGATCAATTACCAGATAATAAGGAAATGACTGTAAGTTTTCAAGTCAATAAGAATTACAATCAAAATGTTGATTTAAAAGCTGCTATTGCTTATTTAGAAGGGGTAATTGCTTTAAACCTTAAAAAGGACGCAGAAGCTAAAATTAGTTTTGAACGTGCAGTTAAACTATTTCCTGAATTTGTTTTAGCAAAAAGTAAATTAACTACATTAGAAACTGTACCTCAATAAAAATTATTACAATTTTTCAGCTAAATAAGGCGCCGTATAAGAATTCGTACATTTTATCAATTCTTCTGGGGTGCCTTGAAATAGGAGCGAGCCACCAGTTTTACCACCTTCTTTTCCTAAATCTATAATGTAATCAGCACATTTTATTAAGTCAATATTGTGTTCAATTACAATTATAGAATGTCCGTTATTTATTAATGCATTAAACGATTTTAATAGTTTTTTAATATCATGAAAATGCAAACCAGTAGTTGGTTCATCAAAAATAAATAATGATTTACTTTGGCGAGTTCCTTTAATTAAAAATGATGCCAGTTTAATCCTTTGTGCTTCACCACCAGATAATGTTGATGATGATTGACCTAATGTAACATAACCTAACCCAACATCTTGCAATGGCTGTAGTTTTTTTACAATTTTAGCTTCTTTATATAGCTTAAAAAATGATATAGCATCATCTATGGTGCTATTTAGAATATCATTGATTGATTTGTTTTGAAATTTAACAGCTAAGATTTCTTTTTTAAAGCGTTCACCTTTACAAGCTTCACATTCTAAATGAACATCGGCCATAAATTGCATTTCAATTGTAACTTCTCCTTCACCTTTACAAACCTCGCATCTTCCTCCTTCAACATTAAATGAAAAGTGTTTAGGTTGGTAATTTCTAACTTTTGATAATTTTTCTGAAGCAAATAAGCTTCTTATATCATCATACGCTTTTATGTAGGTTACTGGATTCGATCGGCTTGAACGTCCGATTGGATTTTGATTTATGAACTCGACATGTTCAATATTTTTTACATCACCTTTTATTTCTGAAAACTGGCCAACTTTCTCACCATAGCCACCAATTAGTTTTTGAATTGCCGGATATAAAATTTTACTAACCAAAGTACTTTTCCCACTTCCAGAAACGCCAGTAATAACCGTTAAACTATTTAAAGGGAATGTTACATTTATATTTTTCAGGTTGTTTTCACGCGCTCCAATTACTTGAATAGAATGTTTTGAAACTCTTCTGTTTTTTGGAACTTCTATCTCTAGTTTTTCATTTAAATATTGTGCAGTTAATGAATTTGACTTTAAAATTTCACTAAAACTACCCTCAGCGGTAACTTCTCCACCAAACGTTCCAGCTTCCGGTCCAATATCAATAATAAAATCAGCAGATTTCATGATGTCTTCATCATGTTCTACTACTATTACTGTATTTCCTAAATCTCTTAAATCTTTTAATACATTTATTAAACGTTCTGTATCCTTAGGATGTAAACCAATACTTGGCTCATCTAAAATATACATCGAGCCAACTAAACTACTTCCTAATGATGTTGCCAAATTAATACGTTGGCTTTCTCCACCAGATAAAGTGTTTGAGGTTCTATTTAAGGTTAAATAGCTTAACCCAACATTATTTAAAAACTGTAACCTGCTATTTATTTCAACAAGTAAGCGTTTAGCTATTTTTTGCTCGAATTCTTCTAGTTTAATATTTTTGAAAAAATCTATTAATTCATTTAATGGAAGATCAACAAGGTCACTAATATTTTTGTTGTTTATTTTTACATTATTAGCTTCTTCTCTTAAACGCTTTCCATTACAAGTAGGGCATTTTGTTTTTCCTCTATAGCGAGAAAGCATCACTCTATATTGAATTTTGTAGCTTTTCTCTTCCAGAAACTTGAAAAAATCATGTAAACCCTGAAATGATTTATTCCCTTTCCAAACAAGTTGTTTTTGATCTTCTGTTAGCTCAAACCAAGGTTTATGAATTGGAATATCAAATTTATAAGCATTTGAAATTAAATCATCTTTATATGGTTGAAAGGATTCTGATTTCCAAGGTAAAATTGCATCTTCATATATTGAAAGTGTTGTATTTGGAATTACCAAATCTTCATCTATTCCAATAATATTTCCATAACCTTCACACGATGGGCAGGCTCCATATGGATTGTTAAAACTAAATAAATGAGTATTTGGTTCTAAAAATTGAATGCCATCCAATTCAAATTTATTATTAAATAATGTTTGATTTGCAGTTTTTATGTTTTCAATTATACATTCTCCTTTTCCTTCAAAAAAAGCTGTTTGTATAGCATCTCCTAATCTATTAAAGAAATCTTCATCACCTTTTACTACAATCCTATCAATTACAAGATGAAAATCGTGGTCAATTTCAGTTTCAATTTCTTCAATTCTTAAAATATCATTTTTGTATTTTATTCTTGAATACCCTTGTTGAGCAAGAATTTTTAATGTTTGAAGTACGCTTCTGTCTTCAGGTATATGAACAGGAGCAAGAAGTAATAATTTTGTGTTTAATTCTATTGTTTTTATAAAATTAATAACATCGGATACTGTATGTTTTTTAACTTCTTTTCCAGAAATAGGTGAATATGTTATACCAATTCTTGCGAAAAGCAATTTTAAATAATCGTAAATTTCGGTTGAAGTTCCTACAGTTGAACGTGGGTTAGTTGAATTTACTTTTTGTTCAATAGCGATTGCTGGAGCAATACCTTTTATATAATCTACCTTTGGCTTGTTTAATCTTCCCAAAAATTGACGCGCATAAGAGGATAAACTCTCAACATATCGTCGTTGACCTTCAGCAAACAAAGTATCAAAAGCTAAACTAGACTTACCTGATCCAGAAAGTCCGGTGATAACAACTAATTTATTTCGTGGAATAGCTACATCAATATTTTTTAAATTATGAAGTCGAGCTCCTTTAATTAAAATAAATTTTTTAGGATCTAAAGATGCTAGGTTTTTTGTCATTTTTTATAAAAAAGAGAATAGAGACAAAGATAATTACAATAAATGAAAATAGCAGTATAGAAAAAATGATTATTTGGAGTTAAAAACCTTAGCTAAGTTGTGATTTTTAAAAATATAATATTATATTTGTTACATATTCTAAATAAAAGAGCCTATATAACACTATTACTTTTTGTAAAATAATCGTACAAATACAATTTAACCCCTTAAGTGTATTTTAATTATGGAAAGTAAAGTTATACCTGATAGCGCTTTAGTAAGCAGTTATATTAATGGAAATGAAAAATCTTTAGAGATTTTAATAATTCGTCATAAACAAAGAATTTTTAGTTTTATTCTATCTAAAGTGTTAGATAAAGAAATAGCAGAAGATATATTTCAAGATACTTTTATTAAAGTTATAAATACTTTAAAAAGAGGAGCTTATAATGAAGAGGGTAAATTTTTACCTTGGGTAATGCGTATTTCTCATAATTTAATTATTGATCATTTTAGAAGAAATAAAAGAATTCCAATTTTTAATAATACTTCAGAATTTGATATTTTCTCAGTAATAAGTGATGAAATATTAAATGTTGAAAAACAAATAATTCAAGATCAAATTTTAAATGATGTTCGTGGTTTAATTGAAGAATTACCAGAAGATCAAAAGGAAGTATTGGTTATGCGTATGTATAAAGACATGAGTTTTAAAGAAATAGCCGAAAATACAGGGGTTAGTATAAATACTGCTTTAGGAAGAATGCGTTATGCATTAATAAATTTAAGAAAGTTAATAGAGAAACATAATATTATTTTAGTGAATTAAATAATAAAAGTAAAAGTTCATCGTTTATTTAAGTATAAACCGCAATATATGATGAAACTTTACTCTCAAAAGTCTCCTTTAAAGGAGCAACCAAGAACCGAAACAATTCAATATTTGTTAAATTATTCTAAGCAATTTAGAGTATTAAAAACCAACAAAAACTATATTGAATTACATTTGAATTAATGTTCTTTGTACCCACTTTTCTAACCAAAAAGTGGGTTTTTTTATTTCAATAATGATTTTCTACCAATAGTTTTAGTGATAATATCTTTATTTATATCCCAGCTTCTTGCAGGAGAATATTCGCGACCATAAAATATAATTTGTAAATGGAGTTTATTCCATAATTCTTTTGGAAATAGTCTTTTTGCATCCTTTTCAGTTTGAGTCACGTTTTTGCCATTACTTAAATTCCATCGAAACATTAATCTTTGAATATGAGTATCAACTGGGAAAGCTGGAATTCCAAATGCCTGACTCATAACCACACTTGCAGTTTTATGACCTACAGCAGGAAGTTCTTCTAAATCTTCGAAACTTTGTGGAACTTTTCCATTGTGTTTTTCTATTAAAATTTTTGATAAGCCGTAAATTCCTTTTGATTTCATTGGTGATAAGCCAACAGGTTTTATTATTTCTCGTATTTCTTCAACTGATAGTTTAACCATATCATAAGGGTTGTCGGCCTTTGCAAATAATATTGGCGTAATTTTATTTACACCTTTATCTGTACTTTGGGCAGATAATAAAACTGCAATTAATAAAGTATATGGATCTTTATGATCTAAAGGAATAGGTACTTCAGGATATAATTCTTCAAGGGTATCAATAACGAATTGTACTTTTTCTTTTTTGGTCATTTTATGTATCTTTACGAAAAGCAAAAATACAAATTATGACAACATTAGAAATAGGAGATAAGGCACCAAGTTTTGAATCGAAAGATCAAGAAGGAAACAGCATTAAACTCAACGATTATTCTGGTAAAAAGTTAGTATTGTTCTTTTATCCTAAAGCAAGTACTCCTGGTTGTACAATGGAAGCTTGTAATTTAAGAGATAATTACCAATCATTTTTAGCAAAAGGTTATGATGTGTTAGGAGTTAGTGCTGATTCTGCAAAACGTCAACAAAATTTTATTGTTAAGAATGAATTACCCTTTCCTTTATTAGCTGATGAAGATAAATCTGTAATTAATGCGTTTGGAGTTTGGGGACCTAAGAAATTTATGGGGCGCGAATATGATGGAATTCATAGAGCTACGTTTATTATTGATGAAAATGGAATTATTGAAGATGTAATTTCAAAAGTTAAAACCAAAGAACATACAAGTCAGATTTTAAAATAAATATTTTTTAAAACTTCATATCTACTTTAATATTTAACACACGTTGTGTCATATAATTTGGAATTCCATAAAATCGTTTAGAGTATACATCTCTTACCCAGGTGTTTGTAATTGAATTTTGAACATCAAACATATTAAAAATTTCGAATCCAACAGAAAGTTCTTTAAAATTACGTAACCAACCTTCTTTGTATTGATTTTGAGCATCAGCAAAAATATATGAAATTCCAATATCAGCTCTTTTATATGCATTTAATCTGTTTTGGTACTCATATGAATTTGTATAGGATGGTGCACCTCCTGGTATTCCAGTATTAAATACTAAATTTAAATACATTTTTATGTTGGGAATGTTTGGAACATAATCTTGAAATAACATTCCAAATTTAAACCGTTGGTCCGTTGGACGAGCTATATATCCTTCATTATTATAGTTTTCTTCAGTTTTTAAAAAACCAAAACTCACCCAACTCTCAGTTCCAGGTACAAATTCGCCATTTAATCTTATATCTAAACCAGTTGCGTAACCTTTTGCATTATTATCTGCGTTGTATCTTACTTTTACATTATCAACAGTATAAGTGTTTATATTAGTTAAGTTTTTATAATATATTTCTGAAACCAATTTAAAAGGACGTTTCCATATATCGAAACTAAAATCATTTCCTAGAACTATTTGTGTGGATTTTTGAGCATCAATATTAGGAACAACTGAGCCATTTCTATTTCTTAGTTCTTTATAAAAAGGAGGCTGGTTATAGGTACCTCCAGAAATTCTAAAAAGCATGTCTTTTTCCCAGTCTGGTTTTATTGAAAATTGACCTCGAACACTATAAATAATTTGATTTACAGGTTTTGAATTAGCGCTAGTGACATTCCAATTGTGAGCACGTAATCCAATATTATACCATATTTTATGATTGTTCCAAATATCTTTTTTGCTGTATTGTGTAAACCACACTAAGCGATTAATTTTCACATGGTTTTGTACATTAATGTTTTGATACGCAATTAAATCACCTGTATAAGGTTCATAAGGTTGGTTATTTGATATAATATTTAAAGGACGCACACTAAAACCAACCGAATCAATAACTTCCCATTCTTTAATTTTATCTCTAATATCTTCACTTTGATATTTGATTCCGAAATCTAATTGATGACTGTTTTTTTTGAAGGTTCCATGTATCTCAGCATTGCTTATTAAAGCATCTAAATCGTTTCTTGCATGGTTTAATTGGGAGCCTATTCCCTCAGAAAATGTAACTTCACCAAACTCCTGCGAGCCAAAATCATTATTTACTTCTCCAATATTATAACTAGCTAAAATATCATAATATTCCTCTTCAATGGTATAATAGTTTGACGTTGTTAGGCTTAAATTTAAATTATCATTTACTACATAAGTTCCTTTTAGAGCTCCAAATAGCGTTTTAAATTTATCCTTTTCCTGACCGTTATAATAAACAATAAGTTCTAGAGGATTAGAAATTGTCCCAAATTTAGTACTTCTTGTTTGTGGAGTATAGTTGTAATTATTTAAGGAAAAATTACCTAAAAAATCAATTTTAAATTTCGGATTTATTACATAGGACAAAAATGTTTGTGCATCTGTAAAATTCGGATTTGAATTCGTTATAATGTCTTTACTATTAATAAAGAGGCTATTATCTCTATATCTTGCTCCAAAAAGCACACGGAGTTTATTTTTTAATAGCAAACCCTCTATAGTAACACTTCCTCCTAATAAACTTCCATTTATACTTGCTGAAAATTCTTTTGGAATTCTGTAGGTAATATCTAAAACTGAAGAAAGTTTATCTCCATATTTTGCTTGAAACCCCCCAGCTGAAAATTTAATATCCTCTACTAAATTTGGATTCACAAAACTTAAGCCTTCCTGTTGACCAGACCGAACTAAAAATGGCCTATAAACTTCAATGCCATTTACATAAACAAGGTTTTCATCAAAATTTCCACCGCGAACGTTATACTGAGTGCTTAATTCATTATTATTATTAACACCTCCCAGTGTCATTAAAATATTTTCAACTCCTTGATTTGCTCCAGGTATTTTGGTAACATCTGCAGGATTAACCTTTAAATACCCTTGAGCATCTTTCTTATGATCTTCAATTTTTACTTCAGAAATTTCTTCAACTTTTGCATCTAAAATAGGAGAGAAGCGAAATGTTTTATTTTTTGGAAGGGTAAACGCTTTTTGATAAGTTTTAAAAGATACATGGCTGAAAACAATTGTAATTCTTTTTTCAGCAGGAATTGTTAGGCTATATTCACCTTCTTCATTTGTAGTTGTTCCATTATTCAAATAAGTAACTGCAACACCTTCAATGGGCTCTTTCGAAGCGTTTTTTATAATACCTTTTATAATTCCAGTTTGGGCTGTTATAGTTAGGGTAAAAAGAAAAAATAATATTAGGGTTATGGGTTTTAACATACAAAATTTATTTTTTTCTAAAGAAAGTGGTATTTAGTGAGTTTAAATTACCTACGTTATCTATAACTACAATTTTTAAAATATGTTTTGCTGTTGAAAAGTTTTTATCGGATAAATTATAACTTAATATCCCTGATGGAAGGTCTAATTCCATTAAAACCCATTCTCCATCAATTTCGGCTCTAAAAGATTTTATTCCAGAGTCTTTATCTGAAATTTTGACTTGTAACGTGTTAAAGTTGGTAACCCATTGTTCGTTTTTAAAATTATGAAGTTTTATTGTTGGTTTTTCAGAGTCTTTTACTAAGGTAAATTTACCCAGTGTTTTTGTTGAAGTATAAAATGTTTCCTTTTTTTTGACGGTTGATTCATATTTAGTTTTCCCATTTTTTGAAATTGAAGCAATATATAATTGATTTTTTTCTTCATCAGAATACTTTGAGACATTAAAAGTAAGGGTATATTTTCTTCTTACAGGTTCGGTAGGTTGATGTACTTTTATTGCATCATCTTTTACCTCTAAATCCATATAAAAATCTGAATAAAATGTGTTTTTTGGGAATGCCACTTTATAACCTTCTAAATAGAACACATTAAATTCGGAACTTTTTATTTTAAAAGGAGTTGTTTTATTGTCTGCGGTTTCAATAATTTCATCTTTTTTACCTGTTATAGGGATAGAAATTTTTTGCTCATTGCCTTTAAAATCTTTAGCTATTATTTCAACGGTATATGATAAGCCATCTTCAATTGTAAGAATTCCATTATTTATAGAAGTATTATATAAACTTAAATTATTTTTGGGTTCATTATAACATTTTTGAATTCGCTGATTCAAATTTGCAAAACGATCATAATCAATAGCTAAATTGATTAGTTTAGTTTCTGAAAAAGAAAATGAAGAAGCTATAAACTCGTGTACTTTCTCTCCGTTTACATTCATTTGAAGACTATAAATTCCATTTTTATTTGAAGCTGCATCTAATTGATCATATGTATTAACCCCAAACCCAATTTTTCCATAGGCAAAAATCCGTTTAGCTAATAAATCTCCATTTTTAGATTTAATAAATGAAAGCTGTATTGGACTATTTAATTTATTAATTTGAGAAACACTATCTAATGAATATCCAATTAAAGTACTTATTCTTGGTTTTATTCCATCCTTGGCATCAATGCCAAAAAGGAAAGGATTCATTGGTTTTTCAGTTTTAGAATCCCTAATTTCAAAATGTAAATGTGGCCCAACAAAACCACCAGTACTGCCACTTAAGGCGATTAATTCATTTTTTGAAATTGGTAATTCATCTTTGGAAGGAAAAACCTGTACTTCAAAACTTTCAGTTTTGTATTGATGTTTTTTTATATAATTTTCAATTTTTTCATTAAATTTTTTCAAATGAGCATAAACGGTTGTATATCCATTAGGATGTGTTATATAAATAGCTTTTCCATAACCCCAAAGTGAAATTTTAATTCTGGAAACATAACCTTCTGCACTAGCAAACACATCAATTCCTTCTCTCTGTTTTGTTTTAATGTCTAGCCCCGCGTGAAAATGATTTGATCTTAACTCCCCAAAAGTTCCCGATAAAACCATTGGAATATCCATAGGATTATCAAAATAATTAGTTGGAATTGAGTTTTTTACGGAGAAGTCTCCTTGCCCGAAAGTTATAAATGAATTTATAAATAGTACTATGAATGCTAGTTTTTTCAATAAAATTGTTTTGGCTAAAATAATAAAATTAATTTTTCTTAATAGTTAAATATTCAAGCATTTAAAATCTAAATCACTTGTTTTTTATAAAATGAAAAAAAACAGTTGTAATATTGACTTACTAATGCTAACTTTGTAAATAATAGTTTATATTCTTTAACCAAAATGAGTAGTATAACACAGGTTGTTAATTTAGTTGAAGATAAACTCAAAGTTCTTTTAGAAAATTATAATTTTTTGAAGGAAGAAAATGAGTTATTATATAGTAAATTGGCGATTTTAGAAAATCAAAAAGTTAAGAATCAGCAAGAAATTAATGAAATTGAAAACAAATATCAATTACTAAAGATTGCTAAAACTATAGAGGGCAGTAAAGAGGATACAAAAGAGACAAAACTCAAAATAAATGCTTTAATTCGTGAAATAGATGTTTGTATAACTCAACTAAGCGAATAAGATCTTTAAGATGGATGAATCTTTAAAAATAAAAGTAACGATAGCTGGTAGGGTATATCCTATAAAAGTAAATAGCGCTAATGAAGAAGAAGGAATGCGAAAAGCAGCTAAGAAAATAAATGATTTAGTTACAAAATTTGAAAAGAATTATTCAGTAAGTGATAAACAAGATGTATTAGCAATGTGTGCATTGCAATTTGCATCATTAGTTGAAATAAATACTATCACCAAAGAAAATGATTTGAATGAAGCAACAGAAAAAATTAATAACCTAAGTGTTTTAATAGATGAACACTTAAAAAAATAAGTTCTTTAAATAATATTAATCAATAATACTGCCTACATTAGTTATTGTTTGTTAAACTCAACACTAAGTCTTTATAAAGGATGAGTCTTAATTGTTAGAGCAAGCCGTCTTCGAACGGATCCTCGATCAATTTGTTAGTCCTAAACTTGTTTATAAGGAGTTTACAGAACCGCTCTAATGTAGGTTTTTTATATATATACATTTCGAAATATGGAAGGAATAATATTACCAATTATAGTTGGTATAGCAATAGGATTAGCAATAGGTTATGTTGTAGCTAAAATTTTAGAAAAAACAAATGCAACAAAAATAATAAAAAACACAAAAAAGGAAGCTTTAGGAATTATAAAAGAAGCGAAAATTGAAGCTGAAATTATTAAAAAGGACAAAATTCTACAAGCTAAAGAGAAGTTTATCGAATTAAAATCGGAACATGAAAAAGTAATTATTGCGAGAGATAAAAAAATTGGAGATGCAGAAAAACGTACTCGTGATAAAGAATCTCAAATTTCTCAGGAATTAGATAAAAGTAAGAAGATCAACAATGAAATTGAAATGAAAATTGTTGATTATAATACTAAAATAGAGTATTTAGAGAGAAGAAATGATGAAGTAGATAAACTGCATAGAAAGCAAGTTGAAAATTTAGAGGTGATTTCAGGTTTATCTGCAGAAGAAGCTAAGAAAGAATTAGTTACTTCTTTAAAAGAAGAGGCGAAATCGGATGCAATGGCTTTTATTCAAGAAACTATTGAAGAGTCAAAATTAACTGCGCAACAAGAAGCTAGAAAAGTTATTTTAAACACAATTCAGCGTGTTGGTGTAGAGCAAACAGTTGAAAATTGTGTTTCTGTTTTTAATATTGAATCAGATGATGTTAAGGGTAGAATTATTGGTAGAGAAGGACGTAATATTCGTGCTTTAGAAGCCGAAACTGGTGTTGAAATTATTGTAGATGATACTCCTGAAGCCATTATTTTATCTTGTTTTGATCCAGTTCGTAGAGAAATTGCACGTTTGTCATTACATAACTTAGTAACGGACGGCCGTATTCACCCAGCTAGGATTGAAGAAGTTGTTAAAAAGACGGAAAAACAAATTCAACAAGAAATAATTGAAATTGGTAAGCGTACTGTAATAGATTTAGGTATTCACGGTTTACACCCTGAATTAATAAAAACTATTGGGCGTATGAAATATCGTTCTTCTTATGGTCAAAACTTATTGCAACACTCCCGCGAAGTAGCAAATTTATGTGGAATTATGGCTGCTGAATTAGGTTTAAATGCCAAATTGGCTAAAAGAGCTGGTTTACTGCATGATATTGGAAAAGTTCCTGAAACTGAAAGTGAATTACCACACGCTTTATTAGGTATGCAATGGGCTGAAAAATATAATGAAAATGCTGAAGTGTGTAATGCTATTGGTGCTCACCACGATGAAATAGAAATGAAATATTTAATTTCACCTATTGTACAGGTTTGTGATGCTATCTCTGGAGCGCGTCCTGGTGCACGTCGTCAAATTTTAGACTCTTACATTCAACGTTTAAAAGATTTAGAAGATATTGCATTCGGATTTACAGGTGTCCAAAAGGCTTATGCTATTCAAGCTGGTAGAGAATTAAGAGTAATTGTTGAAAGCGAAAAAGTAAGTGATACAAAAGCAGCTGAATTGTCTTTTAGCATTTCTCAAAAAATTCAGAATGATATGACTTATCCTGGTCAGGTTCGTGTAACTGTAATTAGAGAAACTAGAGTTGTAAATATTGCTAAATAGTAATTACAACTTTCTATAAAAATTAAAAATCTCGTTTCGGCGAGATTTTTTTGTTTTATGATGAAAATTTATGTTATTTTCTAGGATGAAAAGTGTTTACTACTTCTTTTAAAAAGCTTTTATCTAAATGCACATATATTTCAGTAGTTGTTATGCTTTCGTGTCCTAGCATTTGCTGAATGGCTCTTAAATCGGCTCCACGCTCTAATAAATGAGTTGCAAATGAATGCCTAAATGTGTGTGGACTTATTTTCTTTTGAAGATTTACTTTAATTGCTAAATTTTTAATAATTGTAAAAATCATGACTCTAGTTAGCATTTTACCTCTTCGGTTTAAAAATACAGTATCTTCAAAACCTTTTTTAATTTCAATATGAGTTCTAATCGATTTTAGATAAAATGTTATGAATTTTTGAGTTTGAGAATTGATTGGAACGAAACGTTGTTTATTTCCTTTTCCTATTACTCGAATAAATCCTTCATCAAAAAATAAATCTGATAGTTTTAAATTTATAAGTTCTGAAACGCGTAAACCGCAGCTGTATAAAGTTTCTAAAATTGTTCTATTTCGTTCTCCTTGTGGTTCGCTTAAATCAATTGCATTAATAAGTAAATCGATGTTTTCAATAGAAAGTGTGTCTGGTAATTTCCTTCCAATTTTTGGCGACTCTAATAAATCCGTTGGATTCTCTTTTCTATAATCTTCAAAGATTAGATAATCGAAAAAATTACGAATCCCAGATATTAATCGCGCTTGAGACCGCGCATTAATTTGTTTTGAAGCTGTATAAATAAATTGCTGTACTTCATCAGAATTAATAGAAATAGGAGAGATGATTAATTCATTTTCTTCCAAATATCCAATTAATTTTTTTACATCACGCGAATAACTATCTATTGAGTTTTTAGCCAACCCTTTCTCTATTCTCAAATAAAATTGATAATCTTGTAATGCGTTATTCCATTTCATTTGATAAAAATAATCAATATATTTACATCTTAATAAGTAAAAAATGAAAATACTAATTCTTAACGGTCCAAACCTAAATTTATTAGGTAAACGTGAACCAGCAATTTATGGTAATTTAACTTTCGAAGAATTTTACAACTCTTTAAAAAAGAAATATGCAGATGTAGAGTTATATTATTTTCAAAGTAATATAGAAGGAGAACTTATAGATAAATTACACGAAGTTGGATTTAGTTTTGATGGTGTTATTTTAAATGCCGGCGCGTATACTCATACTTCAGTTGCTATTGGAGATGCCATTAAAGGTATTCAGACACCTGTTATTGAAGTACATATTTCTAATGTTCATGCAAGAGAAGAGTTTCGCCATGTTTCCTATATTGCTCCAAATGCAAAAGGTGTTATTGCAGGATTTGGATTGCAAAGTTACGAGTTGGCTTTAGAAAGTTTTTTATAATATTTCGTTGATAATTTAAGAAGATACTTTATCTAAAATTTTTCAAAAACTCCCAAACCAAAAAGAAAAAAATCATATTTTACGGGGGTGTCACTATCCATGGCTCTTAAATTTAAATCTAGTTTAGATAAAGCTTTGGCATCACTTTGTTTTCTTGTTAAAAGTCCAAGTTTTCTAGCCACATTGCCGGGATGTACATCCAATGGGCAGGATAATTGAGAAGGCAATATGCTATCTAAATTCCAAAATCTACTCCAGTATTGTCATTTCTAACCATCCAGCGAAAAAACTTATTAATTTATTCAATTAAGTTATTTTAATAACTATTGTTCAAATTGGATTAAATTCTTTGCATTTAATAATATATCTAATCTTGATTTATGTTTTTTTGTAAACCTCTCTTAAAAGAATAAATCATATTATTTAATTTTTTCATAATCATTAACTCTATGAATATTTATAAAGTTCATCATTTGTTGATTTGTCTTATAGTTACAAGTTTCATTAAACCTTTTATACTTAATTTTAAAGGTGTACCAACCATTTTTTTCTTCTGGTTGTTAAGAAATTCCAATACGTTCAATTAGTTGATTAATAGCCTTCTTTGTGGTTGTGAAATTACACATACAATAAAGAATACACAGATGTAATAGTTTGTAATGTGGGAGTCAAGAAAACATTATGGTTTCTGCACTTCAGTTATAGTTAAGATAATAGTGATAAACTATTATTGATAATTCAAAAATTCTTGGTTGGAGTGCATTACTCGCTAATAAGTAGAGAGTCTAAATTAGACTCTCTTTTTTATGCCCAAAATTCAAAGGTTCTACACAGTTCCAACATTAGAATTAGAAATATAATTAATTGAAGCATATACTGATGGATATCAATTTCTTAGCTGTTTTCCGTCATTTCAGACTCTTAACATAAGAGTTAGCTTTAAGATGAATTATAAAATATTAGTGATGAACAAGTTTAAACTAATTATATTTATTGGTGTTTTTGGGTTTGTTTTGATTCCATTAGCACTAATCGGATGTGCAACAACAGCAAAAAATATTAAGACTGCTGAAAAATTGAGTGAGTTAGAAATGGAAAGTTCAATTATATATGGCCAGATTAAATGGTTAGAACATGGAGAAGAGAAAAAAGTCGGGAAAAAGTTTATGGGCAAGTCAGTCACACCTCATTTAATAAAGATAGAAGATAAAACCCGAATTATTGGAGAAGTTAGCGAAGGAGGACAATTTGTTTGGTCTTTAAAACCTGGTAAATACTTTATCTATAAGATGCATTATAGAGACTCATGGTCTGGGAACTATTTTGTTATTCCAAAAGTGGCTTTTGATGTTCCAAAAAACGGAAATAGTTATTATATAGGGACGCTCAAATGTGAATTCGAACCTAAGAGGGATTTTTTAGGTACGGTATCTGGTGGAGTTGTATTTTCCATACTGGACGAAGATGATATATATTTCTCCAATTTTAAGGAAAAGTTTAGTATTACGCCAAAAGAAATTGAGAAATCATTAATGATTCATGACTCACGCCTTCCACAAGCAATTGAAACAACTAAAGAATTTAATCTTGCAGTAAGTATAATTAATGCGATACTTTTAGGTATATAATATTAAGCTTTTTTAATAATCAAAATTTTTATACAGATTCACCACCATATAATTTCGGATGTAATGATTTATAAATTGGGGTCAATGGAATTGGTTTGCAAATAGAGAAATAACATCCATAACTAGTTTAGTTTATTTTTTAAATTTCTCTCTATAAGTGCCTTTTGAAATAACTAGCCCATTAACTTTATTGTTTTAGTTTTATTCTTTTTCAATTTGTATATCATCAATCCAAAATATACCCGGCTGTAAAATTTTTAATTCCATTCTTAACCAATTATCCTTTGGAATTTCAATCTGATATTCGAAAAATTTCCAATCACTTATTTGTTCCTTTTCATTGATTAGAGTTGTCATATTTCCTTTCTTCGCAGAAACACCACCAGCAGATATTTTAAACGTGCTTCCTTCATTTTTAACCCAAAAGCTTAATTTATATCTACCTTCTCCTTCAAATCTTCCAGATTCAAAGAACTCATTTGTAAAGCCTGGTGAAACCCCACCAGTTGATGAACACATAGCTACATCAAACCTTAAAGACTGTTTGCCTTCTTTGTAAATTTTTTTGTCAGGTGCAATTTTAAAGTCTGCATTTTTTACGGTTTTTGGCCCATACATAATCCAATTTACAGGCAGGCCATTTCTAAAAACTTCAAATCCACCATTTAATCCAGCTGATTTGTCTTTTTCTAATTCAATCATCTGACCAAAGCATCCAACTAATAAAAACAATAGTGATAACGTTAATAAAAAAGATAATTTTTTCATAATTGTTTGATTTAATATTAAATAATACGCTAAAGTAAAGGGGTTGAAAGGTATTAGGACTAAACCTATTAGATAGCTTTGAAGCTATCATTAGTTCAAAACGATTAGTAGTAATCTAGTAAAGTTAGGTATTTTATTAAATGAAAATACGATATACTAATATTTAAAATCGTTCTAAACAATTAGAAACTAAATAGGTAAATAAATAACATTTATCCATCATTCTATTTCAGATGTGGCGCTTGTTGGCGGGGGGCAATACCCACAACCTGGAGAAATTTTTTTATCTCATAATGGTGTTTTGTTTTTAGATGAATTACCTGGATTTAAGCGCTCCTTTATAGAAGTTATGTGTCAACCACTTGAAAATAGAGAAGTAACAGTTTCAAGGGTTGCCCGTTCATGTGAGTTTAGCCTTAGTGATAGGCAACAGTTAAAAGGTTGATAGTAATTTAAAATTTTTCAAAAACTCCCAAACCAAAAAGTGCAAAATCATATTTTACGGGGTCGTCACTATCCATTGCTCTTAAATTTAAATCTAGTTGAGATAAAGCTTTGGCATCACTTTGTTTTCTTGTTAAAAGTCCAAGTTTTCTAGCTACATTACCAGAATGTACATCCAATGGGCAGGATAAATGAGAAGGCGATATGCTATTCCAAATTCCAAAATCTACTCCAGTATTGTCATTTCTAACCATCCAGCGTAAAAACATATTAATTCGTTTTGCAGCAGACCCTTTCAAAGGGTCGGAGATGTGTTTTTTTGTGCGGTCTAAGTGAGGTTTTTCAAAAAATAACTGCTTAAAATTGTGAATAGCTTCTTGTGTAGATTTTGATGCTGGTTTTGTTGAAAAAGCGGATTCTAACCCTTTATGATTTGTGTAGATATGTTTTAATGCTGTAATAAAATATTTGAAATCATCCGAATTAAAAGTTCTATGAACAAAATGTTCAATAGAATCTAAATGATGTAGCTGATGATTAAGTACAAAATCATATGGTGAACTCCCCATTAACGCCATCATTCTATTGGCGTTTTTAATAATCATTTTTCTATTTCCCCAGGCAATTGTAGCAGTTAAAAATCCTGCAATTTCAATATCTTCTTTTATTGAAAATAGATGAGGTATTTGTATAGGATCACTTTCAATAAAAAATGGTTTATTATATTGGATAACCTTTTCGTCTAAAAATTCTTTTAGTTCTGCCTGAGTCATTAATTTGAGATCTTAAGGTTTATTTCTTATAAAAGTATGAACAACTAAAATTAATATAGTTGTTCGTTTTTAAATGGTATTAAAGCTAATATAACTGCTTCTAAGTAATAATTTGTTCGGTCAATAACATTACCGGTTAATATACCAACAGCGCCATTTTCTTGTTTAGAATTGCTTTTATTGAATACAATATCATCTGCCTCACCAAGTTCTAAACCTCCATTAACTAGTTTAACAACCTCTATTGGAAGAAAAAATGTTCCTGTTCTAGATTTACCAGTTTTTAAATTAGATTTAATTACAATCCAGGCAAAGGCTTCCATTTCTTCATCAATTTGATCTATTCCACCTTCAATTCCTACCCAGAAATCTGCATCTCCATAAAATTTTTGAGCATTTTTAGCTCTATTATTCGCTCCTTGAAATGTTTCATTGTTAGTTAGTGGTTGATCAGAAACTTCTGAAGCAACTGAAACTCCTATAAAATCGTAAGATTCATTTGGAAACATTTTCTCGAAGCCTTTTTTAACAGCACTAATTTTAACAGGATTTTTAGAAGCAATAATTATTTTTTTCATTCAGAATTTTTTAACGATGTAGAAATATTTTTTTTTAAAACAAGTTTATTTAAGTAATTAATGAATCAATTTTACTTATGATATTCATTACATTTTCTTCAAACTGAAACCAATTGATAGATGTGTCCTTTTTATTCCAGGTTACTTGTCTTTTAGCAAAACGTCTTGTGTTTTTTTTAATTTCTTCAATTGCAAAATCAAGTGAATAATCATCATTTATAAAAGAAAATAGTTCTCGATATCCAACAGTTTGTAGAGCGTTTAAATCTTTATGTGGAAATAAGGTTTTGGCTTCTTCAAATAATCCTAAATTCATCATTATATCAACTCGTTTATTTATTCGTTCATACATAATTTGTCTATCTGCAAATAAACCAATTTTGATAGGAATAAAATTTCGAGCTGCTTTCTTTTTATTTTTAAATTCAGAATAAGGTTTACCAGTACCAATGCAAATTTCTAAAGCTCTAATTAATCTATGTGGATTTTCGATTTCTATTGAATTATAACTCTCAATATCAAGTTCTTTCAATTGAGTTTGAAGCGTTTTAATTGCTCCTTTTTCAATTTGTTCATTCAATTGTTCTCTTATTTTTGGTGAAACTTCAGGGAAATAATCCAAACCATCGATAACAGCATTGGTGTATAAACCACTACCACCAACCATAATTACAACATTATTCTTTAAAAATAATTCATCTAATTTGGATAAAGCATCTTTTTCAAAGTCTCCAACACTATAATTTTCAAAAATGGATCTATTTTGAATAAAGTGATGTGTTACAGAGTCTAGTTCTTCCTTTGAAGGTACGGCTGTTCCAATTGTCATTTCTTTATAAAATTGACGAGAATCTGAAGAAATAATTTCAGCGTTATAATGTTTTGCTAAATGAATACTTAATGTAGTTTTTCCAATAGCTGTTGCACCAACAATAGTAATTAAATAATTATTCATGGTTTAATTTTTCTCCACATTGATGGCAAAATTCAGCATTGTCTATATGTTTGTCGGCCCCACAATGCTTGCAGTGTTGTGTATTTGTATGAATTTTATTGTCTGCTTTACTCATTTCAGAAGTAACAATGCCTGTTGGTACTGCTATAATTCCATAACCTAAAATCATAACAATACTAGCTATAAATTGCCCTAATGGTGTATGTGGAGAAATATCACCATAACCAACAGTGGTTAATGTAACAATTGCCCAATACATACTGTAAGGTATACTCGTAAATCCGTTTTTTGGCCCTTCTATTAAATACATTACAGTCCCTAAAATGATAGTTAGAATAACGACGCTTAATAAAAATACAACAATTTTAATTCTACTGGCTTTTAATGCAGTGGTTAGGTTATTTGATGCTCCCAAATAGCGAGCAAGTTTTAAAATTCTAAAAACTCTTAGAAGGCGTAAGGCTCTCAATGCTACTAATGCGTGCGTACCAACAAAAATTATAGAAAGATATTTGGGAATGGTTGCTAATAAATCTATGATACCATAAAAACTAAAAATATAGGATGACGGTTTTTTAATTGTGATAATTCTTAAAAAATATTCCACTGTGAACAGGATGGTAAGTACCCATTCAGCTATGTTTAAAAATTCATGATGCTTATTATCAAAGCTAACAACACTTTCAAGCATTACAAATAAAATACTTAAAAGAATTGTGATTATTAAAATGATATCGAACCATTTACCAGCCGGAGTATCTGCTTCATAAATAATTTGATGCAGTTTTGTTTTCCAATTTGTATTTTGAGTTTTCAATATTTTTTATTTTAGAACAAAGAGCAAAATTAATTTTTAAATTTAAATAATAAAAAATTGGTTTTTATTTGCTCATTGTAATTTCTTTCTTTTTAAGAACTATAGGTTTTTTTTGAGTATTAATAGTTTCCTTAAATAATCTTTTTAAAGGTTCATATTCAGCACTATAAAATAAAGGTTTATTGACTTTTAATAAACTATTGAATGAAATTTTAAAATTCTCTTGATTTCTAACATTTAAAGAATAAATACCGGCATTTTGTTCTAAAACTAATTTTGTAGGATTAGGAAAAGATTCAACCTCAAAATTATTTGGAATTTCTAATGAAAAAGTAACAATATTTTTTTTAGGATAACCAAAATCAACAGGATACAATCTGTTTTCTTGTTTAAATGGGTTCTTTTTTAGTTGTTCTGCAAAAAATGGACTTATATAAAGGGTGTTAGCATTTTCTTCATTCGGAATTAAAATATCGAATGTTTCTATAACAGGTTTATCAATATTATTTAAATTGTCAATTTGATAATCAGTAACTTCCAGATTGTTAAATTGATTTTCAAATTCTGAAATTATGTCATCTTCACTTTTGTTTAAAATATGTTCTCTTCTAGTTAAAGCATTGTAGGTATAATTCACATTTCTTAATTTTCCTGAGATAGTTCCATCTTCATTTAAAACTAAAATTGAGTTTAAAACGTTTTTAGATGTAGGATCTGGTAAAATATCAAGCCAATAACTTTCGTTTTCAAAATCCATTACTCTTCCGTATCCATTTAAGCATTTAAAAGGTAATAGTCCAAATGGAATTAATTTATCCGTAGCATCTATTAAATAAGATTTTTGATCAATGTTTACTTTTGCAATAATGTAATTAAAATCGGTAATAACAGGGTAAATTTTTGTAGCAAACCCATTGTTTCGAGTTGATAATAAAACCAATTCAGCATTCAGTCCAACAGATTTAAACGCGTTTATTAATGAAATATTTATTTCACCTACGTTACCTGTTTTTTTGTCTATTGCATTTTTTAAGGATACCTTATCAAAAATTCCGTATTTCCCATTCCAGGAAAAATAATTTTGAATAAAAGTATAAACAGATTTTGCTCTTTCTAATGGGGCTTCCATGTTTTTAATTTCAGCAGGTATTAGATCCTCAAAATATTTTGTCTTTTTTAATTGATGACCAATATTTTTATCGGTTCTAAATTCTTTGTCAACGGCTTCCCAAGTAGTTGTATATTTTTTTTTGGATCCGTCGAACCATAACGTCTCAGCTAATTCAAATTTAATTTTTGAAATAAAATTATCCTTATCGGTCATATATTCTTCTTCTTGAAAAGCCGGAATATTTTCCATTTCATAAGTTATTTCCTCACAATTTGCATCACCAGCATAACCTGGCACCCTAAAACATCCTTTTTTAACTGTTGAAGAATTTGTTTTCAATCTTAAATATCCTTTTAGTTGTCGGTTATAGATATAATTTCCAGGAATGGAAGCTTTATATTGGCTAAATAACTTTGGTATATTTGATTGAAATTGCCAACCTGTTAAATTAAAAATAAAAGGAGTTTCTACGGTGTATTTAACTTCCACAATACTTCCGTCTTTTAAATTTGGCATGGTAAATTTAACTTCACTCCATTTTTCAGAAACTCTTTCTTCAAAAATTTGAGATTTAGCTAAATAGGTTTTATTAACATTATTATGAGTTATAGCTTCAATATTTATTGCCTTTTCTTCTTTACTTTTACTTTTATAAAGTGGAATAGTGAAAGTTCCATTGTCAAAACCTTCCTGGTTAAATATTTTAATTTTAGTATAATATGTAGTTGAAATTATTATTTTATTATAATCTATTTTAAATATAGTATTACCAGATTCATATAGAACCAATGCATTCGCTGTTGTATCTTTTAAATATTTTGTTAAGTTAATTTCTTCGTTTGTTACTTGGCCAAAAGTATAATCGGTATTTTTTTGGGAATAACTAAATAAAGTAAAGAATAAAATAATAAGGGGAGTAATTTTTTTCATAGCTTAATGATTATTAAAATCGTATTAATTTTTCAACGGTGTTTTTTTGTAAATAATTTTTTATGATGAATCTATTTTGTGTTGAATTTTCCATTGCAGTAATTAGTGTTCGTAGAATTTCTAAATTATTAACCTGATAACTTAAATCTGTATAACAAAATCCTTTAAACTCATTATTTTCTATTAATAACACCGAATTTTCCCCTGTATTTCTCCCTTTATCAATTATTAATAAGTTTTCGTTGCTGAATTTTATTTTAGAAAATGGTTCTTTTTTAGAATAATTAAATTTTGGTTTGTTTGCTTTTAACTCTTTTATATATTTTAAAGAAGCAATTAGCTCATTGCCGGTATTTTCATAAGAAACTGAAACTACGCTATTTTGAATGGTTTTTGCTTTTTTAGAAGTTCTTAAAAATAATTGATTCACAACTTTTTTAATATTTTTCCCTTTTCCTATATAAAGAATAGCACTTGAGGTGTCATGAACATAAAATAACCCAGGTTTAGATGGTAATTCATCTAAAATATTTAAAAGTTTTGGTGCTAATTTTCTTGAATTATCGGTTTTAACAGCTTTCTTAATAATTTCTTTGTTATTATCTTTATTTAAAAGAAGCTTAAATAACTGCACAGTTGCAATTGCATCACCATCAGCTCTATGTCTACTAGATACAGGAATGCCTAAAGTTCTGCATAATTTACCAAGCTTATAAGAAGGTAATTCAGGTATTAATTTCTTACTCAGTTCAACAGTACATAGTGTTTTACGTTCAAATTCGAATCCTAAACGTCTAAATTCTGTTGTTAATATCCTATTGTCAAAATTAGCATTATGAGCAACGAGAACACAATCTGTTGTTATTTCTACAATTCTCTTGGCAACTTCAAAAAATTTGGGAGCATTTGTAAGCATTGCACTGTTAATTCCAGTTAAGTTAACTACAAATGGTTGAATTTCTCTTTCAGGATTTATTAAGCTTATAAATTGGTCTACTATCTGATGACCATCAAATTTATATATGGCAATTTCGGTTATTCCTTCTTCGTTGAATTGACCTCCAGTTGTTTCTATATCTAAAATTGCGTACAAATTAATTATAGTTTCTAGTTCCAAAAATTGCGCTACCAACTCTAACCATTGTGCTGCCTTCCTCAATTGCAATTTGATAATCACCACTCATTCCCATTGATAGGGTTGAGGGGGTGAAATTGGATGATTTATATTTTAATGTTGAATTTAAGAATTTTTTTAGGATTTTAAACTCATTTCTAATGATTGTTTCATCATTCGTAAAACTAGCCATTCCCATGAAACCAATAATGTTTACATTTTTTAATGAAGTCATCTCGTTTGAACGTAATAAGTATTCAGCATCTTCTATAGAAAGGCCAAATTTAGTTTCTTCAATCGCAATTTTAATTTGTAAAAGACAATTAATTATTCTGTTGTGCTTTTGGGCTTGTTTATTAATTTCCTGTAATTTTTTAAAGCTATCAACACTGTGAATTAAATGTACAAATGAGGCCATATATTTCACTTTATTACTTTGTAAATGCCCAATCATATGCCATTCAATATCTTTTGGTAATTGCTCTTGCTTATCAACCATTTCCTGAATTTTATTTTCACCAAAAATTCTTTGTCCGGCGTTATATGTTTCTAATATGTCAGAAACGGGTTTTGTTTTAGAAACAGCAATTAATATTACTTTTTCAGGGAGGGAGTTCTTTATTTTTTGAAGGTTTTTTGCTATGCTCATAAAATTTTCCAAATAGATTGTAAAGGTACTTGAAATTTTGTTAATCCTTTATTTCAAAAATAGTTAATCCACTTCTTAATTTAGGGTCTATATAAGTGCTTTTAGGTGGCATTTTTAAATTTTCGGTTACAATAGCTTTTAATTGTTTTACTGAAATAGGAAAAGTGCCAAAGCCAACTTTATAAAACCCAGAATCTACTTCTTTTTTCAATTGTTTTTTTGCGTAAATAGCTGGTAAACACTTGATTCTAGAATCTGTTTTCAAATCTTGAATACCTAAAATTGGTTTTAATATTGTTTTATAGATGATATGAGTATCTAAATCGGATAAAGCATTGTTTATTTTGTAGTTCGTATTTTTTAGGTAAAGTGAATAATAATCTCCATCTAAATACATACTAAAATGATGTTTTTTAGTTGGTTTATACAATTTTTGACCTCTATTTTCAATCGTATAATGTTCACTTAATTTTTCAATAAATTGAGTTTTATTTAAGCCATTTAAATCTTTGATAAACCTATTAAATTCTGAAATTTTTAAATTGCTGTCTGAGATTAAATAGCCCATAAAAAAATTGTAGCCTTCATTACCAGTATGATGCTTATTTTCTAGTTTTAATTTTTCCGCTAAATAATTGGATGAAGCCGTTCTGTGGTGGCCATCAGCAATATAAATGGCATCCATTTTTTTAAATTCATTTTCTATAAGTGTTATATCCAAAGGATTGTCAATAACCCAAAGTTTATGTAGTCGTTTTGTATGTGTGGTAAACTCATATTCCGATCTTATAGGAGAATATTTTTCGTAAATTGAATTCAGAAAATTATTGTCTGGGTAAGTGAGAAGTACAGGTTCAGCATTAAAACCTGTAATGTCTAAATAATTGCCAAATAATTCTTCACGTTCTTTTAAAGTGTCTTCGTGCTTTTTGATAATATTATTTTGGTAATCTTCTACGTGAACTATAGCTATTATACCCCAAAAAATATCATTTTCATAAGATTTTTGGTGTAAATAATACTGTGGCTTTTCATCTTTTATGTAAATACCTTCTGTTTTAAAATCTTCATATTTAGTATGAATCATTTTAAATTTTTCATCTCCTGTTAGTTCTAAGTCTTCAATATATCCTGGTTTAATAATATGAAGAAAAGAATATGGGTTATAATTCAGTTGTGCTTTTAGTTCTTTTTTTGAATATTGATCATATGATCTAGCTGTTGCCAAGGCAGCTTTATCTCTTGTAGGCCGAGTTGCTTTAAAAGGTTTTATTGTGGCCATTTCTCTTGGGATTATTATATTATCAATAATTTTGGTATTCAAAGATAAGCTAATATTAAATTTTAATCAAAAAAAAGGATGTTATTTTAACATCCTTTTAATTAATTATATGGAGTAAATTGTTACTTCAAAAGGCTAATTATTTGTTCAGCTAATTCAGTTCCAATTCTATCTTGAGCTTCACCTGTTGCTGCACCAATATGAGGAGTTAAAGACAGGTTAGCATTCATTAATATTTGTATTTCTGGAGTTGGCTCATTCTCAAAAACATCAAGAGCACCACCAGCAATTTTTCCAGACTCAATAGCATTAATAAGTGCAACTTCATCTATCACGCCTCCACGAGCAGCATTTACAATAAATGAACCTTGTTTCATCATTTCAAATTCCTTTGTTGAAATAACATATTCATTTTGTGCCGGTACATGTAATGTTATAAAATCGGCTTCTTTTAAAACTTCTTCTTTAGAAATAGTATTGATGTTAAAGAATAGGGCTTGATGATCGAAAAATTCTACTTCTAAATTAACTGCATCAATAAAAGGGTCGAAAGCTATTACTTTCATTCCTAATCCAAGTGCAATTTTAGCAGTAGCTTGTCCAATTCTACCAAATCCAATAACACCTAATGTTTTCCCTCTTAATTCAATTCCGTTGGCAAATGATTTTTTTAGGTTTTTGAATTTAGAGTCACCTTCCAGAGGCATATTTCTATTTGATTCATGTAAAAAACGAGCCAAGCTAAATAAATGAGCGAAAACAAGTTCTCCAACCGAGTGAGAAGATGCAGCAGGAGTATTAATAACTTTTAACCCTTTTTCACGAGCATATTCTACGTCAATATTATCCATTCCAACACCACCACGACCAATTATTTTTAATGTTGGGCAATTGTCAATAATTTCACGTCTAACTTTTGTAGCACTTCTAACGAGTAACACCACAATTTTATTATTATTTATATATGTTGCCAATTGATCTTGAGCAACTGTAGTTAAATCTACTTCAAATCCGGCAACTTCAAGTGCTTCAATACCACTTTTTGCTAATCCGTCATTCGCTAATACTTTCATTATATTTTGATTTTGTAGTTATGCTATTTGTTTTTCAAGTTGTATCATAGTGTTTACAAGTACTTGAACACTTTCTATTGGCATTGCATTGTAAATACTTGCTCTATACCCACCAATAGATCGGTGACCTTTTAATCCACTAATTCCAGCTTCAGTCCAAAGTTTGTCAAAGGATTCTTTATGTTCTTCATTTGATAGTGTGAAAGTTACATTCATTAATGAACGATCTTCTTTTGCTGCATATCCAACAAATAATGGGTTTCTATCTATCTCTGCATATAATAATGCAGCTTTTTCTTCATTTATTTTTTCAATTGCTGAAATTCCACCCAAGTTTTTTAACCATTCTAAAGTTAACATTGAAACATATATTGGGAATACAGCAGGTGTATTAAACATACTGTCTTTTTTAATATGTAATTGATAGTCTAACATTGAAGGAATTGTACGGCCTGTTTTTCCTAAGATTTCATCCTTAACAATTACAAGAGTTGTCCCAGCAGGGCCCATATTTTTTTGAGCTCCGGCATAAATTAAATCAAATTTGCTAAAATTTAGTTGGCGAGAGAATATATCAGAACTCATATCACAAACTAATAAGTTGTTCGTTTTAGGAAATTCTTTTATTTGAGTTCCATAAATTGTATTGTTTGATGTGCAATGTATATAATCAACATCTGTTGGAACTGTATAATTTTTAGGAATGAAATTGTAACCTTTATCTTTAGATGAAGCAAAAACATCTATATTTCCAAAGTTTTTAGCTTCTTTAATTGCGTTTGAACTCCAAGTTCCAGTATCCATATAACCAGCTTTTCCATCTGTTTTTAATAAGTTATAAGCAACCATTAAAAACTCTAAACTAGCTCCACCATGAAGGAATAAAACGCTATAACCATCTGGTAAATTTAATAATTCTTTAACCAAGCTTCGAGCCTTCTCCATTACATCCACAAAGTCTTTTCCTCTGTGTGAAACTTCAATTAACGATAAATTTGAATTATTGAAATTAAGAATAGCTTCAGATGCTTTTTTTAAAACATCCTGCGGTAAAATAGAAGGTCCTGCACTAAAATTATGTTTTTTCATTTCGGGTATAAATAAGAAATTGGTTATAAAGCAAATTTCGTTAAAAAAAGATAGAAACCTGCAATTTTTTTTACAAAAAAATACTTATAATTTTAATAAAAATTGAATTGTATCTACGTTATCTGCATAATTCCATAATTTAGGATGTTGTGTTTGTCCAAATTTTACGAAATCTACAACGTTTTCGTTACAAGCAATACATTGAATGTCTGATTTTTCTGAATCTAATTTTTTAAGTATATTTTCAAAAGAATCATAGTATTCATAAAAGACGGTTGCTATTGGAGAAGCATAATTTTTATCTTCTTTTAGCATTACAAATCCATTCTCCAAAACGTTGAATAAACTCATTATATAAACTGCTTTGTTATAATCGTAATTGTTCTCGTATTTTTTATAATTGATAATATTATTGAACTTGTATAACGCATTAAAAAGTAGATCGAAATTATAATTTTTAGGAATAAATAATTTAGAAACACTTCTGCAGCCCAATCCAAAGTATTGGAATAGATCTTCCCCTAATAATTCAAGTTCTTCTTTGGTTTCATTACCAGTTAAAATAGCAACTGAATTTCGATTTTTCCTAATAATATTAGGGTATTTCCCAAAATAATGCTCAAAATAGCGAGCAGTATTATTGCTTCCTGTGGCAATCACTGCATCAAAATCAGTTAGTTTATTTTCAGTAAAAGTTATTTTATTTTTAAAATATGGATTATAATATTCTAGAAATTTAGCTATTAATGGCAGGAAATGTTTATCGTTTGAGGATTGTTTAATAATTGCATTATGACCACAAATTAGGACGGATAAAAAATCGTGAAAACCAACTAAGGGAATATTTCCAGCCATTATAATGGCTACTTTTTTTGGTGCTAAATTATTTTCAAAAGAATAAATTGAAGTCCATTTATTTAAGTTTTCTGCCGTAAGAGCTTCACTCCAGCTTTCAAAAGAATTTAAAACATTTTCTTTTGTAAACCAACCATTGAATTCCTGTGCTCTATTAATTTGAATTTTAAAGGCTTCAAAAAACAAATTGTTGAATTCGGAGTCAATAGTTCTTTCAATTTTTTTGTTCTTAAATTGTTTGAAAAAATCTCCTAGTTTGGCAAAAGCCTCAATACGTTGTTCCAAATTCATTGTTATATTTCTTAAATTTTATTTTTTATAGCTATTGAAAATATAGTTCAATAGGATTTACCTAGATTATTTTTTTCATTTATGTGAATTTTAAAATGAAAAAAAAATTAGTAGGTTTGCTGCAAAATTAATCTAAATAAAATTATGGCAATAAAAATTACCGACGAATGTATAAATTGTGGAGCTTGTGAGCCGGAATGCCCTAATAATGCAATATACGAAGCAGCTGAAGATTGGAAGTTTTCAGATGGTACTTCGCTTTCTGGGAAAATTGTTTTACCAAATGGTAACACATCTAATGCAGATGAGTCACAAGAACCTGTAAATGATGAATATTATTTTATTGTAACAGATAAATGTACTGAATGTAAAGGTTTTCATGATGAACCTCAATGTGCAGCTGTTTGCCCAGTTGATTGTTGCGTACCCGATGAAGATAATGTTGAAACAGAAACAGTTTTACTTTCTAAAAAACAATTTCTGCACAAAGAATAATCTTTAGATAAAATTAAAAAAAATCCCAAAATTTATATTTTGGGATTTTTTTGTTTTTAGGTTTGTGTAAGTATTAAAAAATTACGTTCTTAACTTATAATTTAAAAAGATATTTATGAAAACCCGTAGAAATTTCATTAAACTTTCGGCGATTGGTAGTGTAGGTTTATTAACGAGTTCTTGTCTTGACTCAGGAAAAGAAAACGGTAGTACTATTTCTTCAATAAAAAAAATAGTAAAACCTATTGTAATTTCAACTTGGATTCATGGATTGGAAGCAAATTTGGCTGCTTGGAAAATTTTGTCAAAAGGAGGTGCTGCATTAGATGCAGTTGAAGCGGGTGTTAGAATCACAGAGTCAGATCCTAATAACTCGAGTGTTGGGTTAGGAGGATTGCCGGATAGAGATGGTTTTGTAACATTAGATGCTTGTATTATGGATCATGAAAATAATTGCGGATCAGTTGCCTGTTTGCAAGATATTGAAAACCCTATTTCTGTTGCTCGTAAAATAATGGAAGATACTCCGCATGTTATGTTAGTAGGAGCTGGAGCTAAGGAATTTGCATTAGAAAAAGGCTTTAAGGAAGTTAATTTACTAACTGAAAGCTCAAAAATATCGTGGGAGAAATGGAAAGAGGAATCTAAATATCAACCTATAATAAATAGTGAAAACCACGATACTATAGGTTTGTTAGCTTTAGATGAATTTGGGAATTTATCGGGTGCTTGTACTACAAGTGGTATGGCTTATAAATTACATGGAAGAGTTGGAGATTCACCTATTATTGGAGCTGGATTATTTGTAGATAATGAAGTGGGAGCTGCATGTGCTACAGGTGTTGGAGAGGCTGTTATTAGAATTGCAGGGAGTTCTATTGTTGTTGAACTTATGAGAAATGGTATGTCACCAAATGATGCTTGTAAAGAAGCTGTAAATAGAATTATAAAAAAGCATAAGGATTTAACAAATATGCAGGTTGGTTTTATAGCTTTAAATAAGTACGGTGAAGCAGGAGGTTATAGTGTATATGCTGGTTTTAATTATGCACAACATACTAAATCAGCCAATGAAATGATAGATGCCAACTATGATAGAAATTGGAATTAAATGAATATTGAAATTTGTACAGATAGTGTTGAAGGAGCAATTATAGCTCAAAAATATGAAGCAAAACGTATTGAATTATGCTCAGCCTTGTCTGTTGGCGGTTTAACTCCAAGTATTGGTTTAATTAAACAATGTGTTATAAGTTCAACCGTAGAAGTTCATGTGTTGATTAGGCCAAGAGAAGGTGATTTTAAGTATTCAATGAATGAAGTTGAGATTATTAAATCAGATATTAAAATGGCTAAAAAAGCGGGAGCAAAGGGAGTTGTCTTTGGTGTTTTAACAGAAAAAAATGAAGTTTCAAGTTTAAATATTGATTTAGTAGCGCTTTCAAAATCCTTAGATTTAGAAGTTACTTTTCATAGAGCCTTTGATTTTGTAAATGATTTTAAAATTGCGATTGAAAAAATTATTGAATTTGGTGTTGATAGATTGTTAACTTCTGGATTGCAACAAACGGCTATTGAAGGATTGGATGTAATTTCATATTTACATTCAAATTACGGTGGTAAAATACAAATAATGGCTGGTAGTGGTATAAATAATTCTAATGCCTTAAAAATTGCTTCTTCTGGTATTAAAAATATTCATTTTACTGTCCGAAAATCAATAAAAGATTCTATAGAATTCGGAATGGGAGTACAAACAGAAATTGACGAGAAAAAAATAAAAGCTATAGTTAATTTATTTAATTGAAATTTCATCAATAAAAATCCACGATTCACCTCCAGCTCCTAAATGCCAATCTGGGCAAACACCAAAGTTTTTAGCTATCATTTTTATAAAGCGTGTTTTTATATTGGTTTTAAATCCAAATTCTTGGATGAAAGAACCTTCTTGTTGAATGCTGAAATTATTTTGTATACTTCTTAATTTAGTGAAGTTTTCTCCATCTATGGAAGAGAAATACTCAACTTCTTTTGGATACCAAACCCAGGATCGATTATCTTGTAAAAAACCTGTTGAAATGGTTGTTACTTGTTCAATTTTACCTAAATCTACAATTGCTTGTACATCTTGACCTTGAAAACCTTGCCAAAAACCAGTTCTAAAATTATTACTTCCTTTTAGCATATCAATTAATGCTCCATCGCCTTCAGCAGCATATTGATTTGCATATGTTGAATTTAATTTAATACTTCTTCCAGGTTTTATTTTTAAAAACTCACTAAAAACAGGTGTACTTTGGTTGCCATCATGGTCGATTGCAATTGCTGTTATAGTTTCAGTTACTTTTAATAATAATGGTTCAGAATAGTTAATCCAAGTCGGGTTTTCAGAAGTTCCTAAAAAATATTTTAACTCACAATCACTACAATTGCTCCCAATAGAAACTTCCAATTGGTTTGTAAATGTTTTTTTTTCTGATTCAATAAATGGAACAGGAATAATTAAATTATCTGTAATTTTTGAAACTGGAATATTATCAATTCCAACTCCAAATTCTTTTGAAGGTGTTTTTCCCATTATAAAAATTAATTCACCACCATTCATTAAATCTTGATGTAATAAATAGGATTTAGTATAATTCTTACCATTTAAAGTAGCAGATTGAATGTATTTGTTTTTATTAGATAAATTTGTAGACTTAATTTTAAAAGAATTTTCGTTTTCTAAATTGTAACTCACTTCTTCAAAAGTAGGGGTTCCTATAACATAATAATTTAAACCAGGCGTAACAGAATAAAAACCTGAAGCACTTAAAACAAACCAAGCGCTCATTTGTCCGCAATCTTCATTGCCAGAAAGGCCGTCAGGAGCATTCCAATATTGTTCATCAATAATTTGTTTTACTCGTTCCTGAGTTTTCCATGGTTTTCCAATAAAATTATACAAATATGCCATATGGTGACTTGGTTCATTTCCGTGTGCATATTGTCCAATTAAACCTGTGATATCTGCTTGATGTCTACCTGAAGTTTTAGAGCTTACTGTGAACAAATCATCTAATCGTTTTTCAAAATTTTCATGACCACCAAATAAATTAATTAATCCAGTGATGTCCTGAGGAGCAAATAACGAATATTGCCAAGAATTAGCTTCGGTATAATTAAAATTTACTTCAGCAGGATCAAAAGGTTTAAACCATCCACCATTTAAGCGGGCTCTCATAAATTTTGAAGATGAATCGAAACTGTTTTTATAAGATTGAGCTCTTTTTGTGAAATTGTTATAATTTTCTATGTCATTATTTGCTTTTGCAAATTGTGCAATACACCAATCATCGTATGCATATTCCAATGTTTTTGAAACTGATTCGGGCTCATCACCAGCTCTAATATATCCATATTTTTTATACGATTCTAATCCAAAATGATTCAAGTTAGCACTATAAATCATAGCCTCTAATGCTTTTTTTGAATTGAAATTTGAAATTCCTTTATTAAAAGCATCAGTAATTACAGAGACTGAATGATAACCTATCATACAATCAGTTTCATTACTTGATAATTCCCATACAGGTAATCGATTTCCTTGTTCAAAATGGTTTAAGAAAGTATTGATAAACGCATTGGTTTTTTCTTGTTCAATAATAGTATATAATGGATGTGCAGCTCTAAAAGTATCCCAAAGTGAAAATACAGTATAAGTAGTATTTAAAGTGTCTCTATGGATTTTTTGATCCATTCCTCTATAATTTCCATTTACATCAGAAAAAGTATTTGGAGTAATCATAGTATGGTATAAAGAAGAATAAAAAACTGTTAATTTTTCTTTATCAGTACTTTTTACTTCAATTTTATTTAAGGCTTTTGTCCAAACTTCTTTTGCGTTCTTTTTATAATAATTAAAATCCCAATTGCTAGCTTCTGCTTTTAAATTTTCTTTAGCTCCTTCAATACTCACAGCTGAAATACCAACTTTAACTATAAGGTCTTTAACGGAATTGTTAAATGTTAATATTTTATAAAGTGCTTCCTTTTTTGTTTCATTTGATATAGGATTTGAAGCTGTGAATTCTTCAGAAAATTCCATATAAAAATAAACATGCTGATTATCAGCCCAAGCTTTTGATTGCCTGAAACCTGAGATTGTTTTGTTACTTTCTAAGTTAATTTCGAAATTTAAAACCTTATCTCTATGGTTTAAATCTAGTAAAATATTATTGTTTTCTTTTTTTTGGAAGGTATATTTATGAATTCCAACTCTTGTTGTTGTTGTCAATTCAACGTCTACATTTGGTTTTTCTAAATGCACTTTATAATAGCCAGGACTTGCAGTTTCAGTTTCTTTTTTAAATTCAGAAGGAATTAATTTTTGAGATTTAACTTCAGAATGAGTAATGTTTTTAGCATAATTAAAAGGCATTAATAAAATATCTCCATAATCTGAAATTCCAGTACCACTTAAATGTGTATGAGAAAATCCATAAATTATAGAATCTGTGTAATGGTAACCTGAACATCCGTCCCAACCATCTAAACGTGTGTCGGGGCTTAATTGAACCATTCCAAAAGGCATGGTTGCTCCTGGAAATGTGTGCCCGTGACCACCAGTTCCTAAAAAAGGATTCACTAAATAATAAGAAATTTTATCATTTTTAAGTTCATCTGATTTTTGTGTACAAGAAAAAAAGATGACTAACCAGCAAATCAAATAAATTCCTTTTAATTTCATTTTTAAACCTTGTTATTCTTCAATTACTTTCGTTGGTTTATAACCAGATAATCCGTAATAAATTAAGTATAGCATTCCAAAAATTGGAATAATGAATGAAGTTTGAACATTCACTTTTTCAATAATTACACTTTGAATCATTGGTAAGATAGCACCACCTACAACAGCCATTACTAATAAGGAAGAACCTTGAGATGTGTATTTTCCTAGGTTGCTAATTGCAAGTGAAAAAATATTTGTCCAACCAATTGAAAAGAATAACCCTGTACTAATAATTACAATAAATGCTAATTGACCTTTTGCCAAAACGGCAATAGTTAATAACACAAAATTGATACAAGAAAAAACTACCAAAGATTTTGAAGGTTTTCCATCTCCAATAATAAATGCAACAAAGCAAAGTGCTATAAATGCCAAATACATTGCTATTTTACTAAATTCAATTGGTGAAAAAGCGAAAGAACCTTCATGTATTTTTATTCCAGTAACTAAATAAATTCCAAAGAAAACAATTAAACCTATAATTGCCATAGAAAAATATTTTCGTTGCTTAGTTAATTCAGAATTTAATGCATGACTAGCCATTAATCTACCAATCATTAAACCTCCCCAGAAAAATGATAGAAAGTAACTGGCACTTTCTTCACTCATTCCAACAATATTTTCGTCTTTTAAGTATTCAACAATCCAACTACCAATGGCAACTTCCGAACCTACATAAAAGAATATTGCTAAAATACCTAATGTTAGTTGTCGGTGTTTTAAAACACCTGCACCAGAGCCAATTTTTTCATTATTTTGAAATGAAGGCATATTACTTAATTTAACAACAATTGCTAATATTATAAATATGATTCCATAAGTTAAATAGGTTTTACTAATAGAAAATGCGGTTAATTCCCCAGTAGAAAACACCTTATAAATTAAAATAGTACCTACAATTGGCCCTAAAGTTGTTCCTAATGAATTAAAGCCTTGAGCTAAATTCAATCTACTACTTTCAGATCCTTTATTTCCTAAAATTGTAGCATAAGGGTTTGCACATATTTGTAACAATGTAACTCCAGAAGCTAAAACAAATAAAGAAATTAAAAAAGCATTGTATGAATTTAAATGAGCTGCTCCAAAAAAACTAATACATCCAATACCACAAATTAACAAGCTAATTGCCATTCCATTTTTATATCCAATTTTGTTAATTGGGTCTTTTCCTTTTGAAGAAGAAATTAAATAATAGAGTAATGAAATAATAAAAAAAGCTCCAAAAAATGAAAACTGAATTAATGCCCTTTGTGTGGGTGATAAGTTAAAAACACCTTTAAATGTATTAATTAAAATATCGTTCATTACAGTGATAAAACCCCACATAAAAAAAAGAGAGGTTAATAATGTAAATGATTTGCTAAAATTTTTATTTGTTGTCAATTGATGAGAGGTTTGGTTAAAATATAAATTAAAAATTAAAGATAATTTTAATTTATTGATTAATTAATTTTGAAGATGAATTTTTGTGATAATAAGAGAATAAAAAAAGGAGCTGTATTTAAATACAGCTCCTTTTCAAATGATTATTTATTGTAAAATATTATAATCTAAATGTTAGTCTTCCGAAGAAATAAGACCCATCAGAACCCATTTGAACAGAGTCGGAGAAACCACCTTGATCAGTCCATCCGTCATATTGTTCAGTAGGATAAACATTTAAAATGTTGTTTCCACCTACAGTAAACGTTAATGAATTAGAAAACTCATAAGAAGCACTTAAATCAATAATTGTTTTTGAAGCGTAAATATCTGTAGCGCTTCCAAATAAAGCGTCTGCTTCAGCTTGCGTTGTAGCAGGAGAGTCAACCCATTGAAAATCTTGGATTTTTACTTCACTAAACTTTGTAAGTACTGTGTTGAAGCTAAATTTGTCATACTTATATCCTAAATTCAATCCAAATTTATAATCTGGAGCAGCTGCTTTTAAATAAGCTTGAGAAAATGGGCCAAAGAATGTAAATTCATTTAAACTTCCATTATGAATTTTGTCAATCTTTAGTTTATTAAAATTACCAATTACACCAACATTTAATGAACTTTTACTATTTAGTGTTGTATTGTAAGAAAAAACTAAATCTAAACCAGTTGTTTTTGTATCAACTCCATTTGCAAAAAACTGTGCAGCATCAACTCCTAATCCTAAGCCAGAAGCATCAAAGTTATCAGTTAATACAATTCTGTCATCAACTTTAATTGAATATGCATCTATTGTTGCTGTAAATCCACCTTTTTTATATGTAAAACCAATACTTCCATTCATTGCTTTTTCTTCTGATAATTGATCAATTCCAAATGCTTTTGTAACTGTACTATTATTGGCAGAAAGTAATGAAGGAACCGATGCTCCTGCAACTATATTTGTGAAAATTAAATTGTAGTATAATTGAGCTAAAGAAGGAGCTCTAAACCCTGTTGAGACTGACCCTCTAAATGATAAATTATCGCTAGCTTTTAATCTGGTTGCTAGTTTATAGTTAAATGTATTACCAAAATCACTATAATTTTCATAACGTACAGCTAAACCTACTAAAAAATTATCTGTAAAATTAAATTCTGAATCTGCGTATAATCCAACATTGCTTCTGCTTCTGTCAACAGCGTTATCTGGACTGTAACCAGGGAAACCTTGAGAACCTCCAGGAAGATCATCGCCATTAGAATCAAAAGCTACTGTTTGTGTTGCCGGATTTGTAATAGGTAATCCGTCAACATCATAAATTGAATAAGAAGCTTCTTCTCCTGAAAAAATTGTGAAGTTTTCAGTTCTATACTCCATACCAAAAGCAAAATTGATTCCTGAAGCTGCTTTTTCAAAATATTTATTAAAATTAACTCCTGTAGTGTTTTGAGATAAACTGTGTCCTCCAGCGTCAAAATCAGTAGGAGAAGCATCTTTTAACGATGCATTATTAGTGTTTTTGATAAAATAATGGAAATCATTTTTTCCATAAGTATTATTAAAATCAACATCCCAACCACTTTGTAGTTTGTGTTTAACACCTGCAGAAACTGAAACATCAGTTATAATTGAAGTAATTTGAGGTGTAAATCCATTTGGATAAAGACTTGGTACAGATCTATTATCTCCATCGGCAAAACTTGATCTTGAAAATGCATTTGCATTAGTATCTCTATAGTTTCTACCTCCAAAAGCATAAACTTCTGTATCGTCTGATAAAGGAACAGCAGCATTGATCATAAAATTAAAACCATCTACACCAGCACTTCCATATCCTTTTCTCCAATCAAAACTTGGGCGTAATGTTTTTTCTTTTGATAATAATTCTGTTGTAAAATTGATATAACCATTTTTACCTACACCAACACCATAGTTTAAATCTAATTTAGTAGTTCCACCGTCAAAACTTTTATCTTTTCCATCCAATCTGTTTTTTCCTTCAACATTAAATAATTCAGGATCCCAACCATCTTGTGTGTCAAATACTTTCTGAGCGTAATCTCCACCTATTTTAGTGCTATATGCTCCGTAAGTTATTCCACCTGTTAATCCGTCAGTATTATCTTTAAGTACGATATTAATAACACCGGCAATTGCATCCGATCCATATTGAGCAGAAGCTCCATCTCTTAGTACTTCAATTCTTTTTATCGCGGCTGTTGGAATTGAATTTAAATCAGTACCTGAATTTCCTCTACCGCGAGTACCAAATATGTTAACAAGAGAAGATTGGTGTCTTCTTTTTCCGTTAATTAATACAAGTGTTTGATCAGGACCTAAACCTCTTAAAGAAGCTGGTACAATATGATCAGCTCCATCTGAACCGGATTGTTTTGAGGCGTTAAATGAAGGTGCAGCATATTGTAAGATTTGAGTGATTTCAACATTTCCACTTTTTGTAGCTAGTTCTGCTACATCAATCACATCAACTGGAACAGGAGTATCAACTGCCGTTCTTTTTGCACTACGAGAACCAACAATTTGTACTTCGTTCAATTGTTCTCCACTTTCAAGCTCAACATTTAAAGTATTTCCTGTAACTTCAATTTCTTGTGATTGATATCCAATATAGCTAAATACAAGTATCCATCCTTTTTCTGCTTTAATTTTATAATCTCCATTAAAATCAGCAGTTGTTCCGTTAGATGTTCCTTTTATAGTAACACTGGCTCCTGTTAAAGGTTCCCCGGAAGATTCGGTAACTTTTCCTGAAATAGTTTCTTGTGCAATTATATTATTTGCAAAGAAAGAAACTAATAATAATAAAATGTGTAATTTTTTCATTTTTTGTTTGTTTAATTAGTTAGTCAAATATACAATTTATTGTGAAATATAAAATTTTACAATGGTTTTTGTGAAGAGATTTTAAAAATCAAAAAAATATATTTATACAATTGGAAATGTTATATTTGCACGCTTTAAAAAGCAAATGATTAAATTAAAAGTAAATATTAAATATTATGAAAGCTGGTATTGTAGGATTGCCGAATGTTGGAAAATCAACATTGTTTAATTGTTTATCGAATGCAAAGGCTCAAAGTGCGAACTTTCCTTTTTGTACAATAGAACCTAATATTGGAGTGGTTAATGTGCCAGATAATAGATTGACAAAATTAGAAGAGTTAGTTGTTCCTGAACGTGTTTTACCAGCAACGGTTGATATTGTTGATATTGCAGGTTTAGTTCGTGGAGCAAGTAAAGGAGAGGGTTTAGGAAATCAGTTTTTAGGAAATATTAGAGAAACAGATGCTATTATTCATGTGCTACGTTGTTTTGATAATGATAATATTGTACATGTTGATACGACCATAGATCCAATTAGAGATAAAGAAACAATTGATATTGAATTGCAATTGAAGGATTTAGATTCTTTAGATAAAAAATTAGATAAAGTAAAAAAAGCTGCAAGAACAGGAAATAAAGATGCTCAAAAAGAACTTGAAGTTCTTGAGAAAGTAAAAAACGGTTTGTTATCAGCAACTTCAGTTAGAGCTATTGAACTTTCAGAAAAAGATCGTGAAGAATTTGTAAAACCCTTACAATTAATAACTGATAAACCTGTTTTATATGTTTGTAATGTAGACGAAGAAGCTGCAGTTAAAGGGAATAGTTATGTTGACGCAGTGAAAGAAGCTGTAAAAGATGAAAATGCAGAAGTAATTGTTTTAGCAGTTGGAACAGAAGCGGATATTACAGAATTAGAATCTTATGAAGAGCGTCAATTATTTTTAGAAGACCTTGGATTACATGAACCAGGTTCTTCTGTTCTTATTAGATCGGCTTATAAATTATTAAATCAGCAAACTTATTTTACTGCAGGTGTTAAAGAAGTACGTGCCTGGACAATTAATGTTGGAGATACTGCACCAATGGCAGCAGGTGTGATTCATACAGATTTTGAAAAAGGTTTTATTAGAGCTGAAGTAATAGCTTACGAAGATTTCGTAAAGTACGGTAGCGAAGCAAAAGTGAAAGAAGCTGGAAAAATGAGAGTTGAAGGGAAAGAATATATAGTGAAAGATGGAGATATCATGCATTTTAGATTCAATGTTTAATACCTTTTTATCTCATTAATAATATGTAAAGTCTGTTAATAAATATTTTAACAGACTTTTTTTTATTTTATAATGCAAAATAGTACTTTAGCAACTCTTCAAGAACCTTACTTAAATAAATGACAGAACAAACATCGTATACCGAGGATAATATTCGCTCACTAGACTGGAAAGAACATATTAGAATGCGTCCTGGGATGTATATTGGTAAATTAGGTGATGGAGCTTCACCTGATGATGGTATTTATATTCTTATAAAAGAAGTTTTAGACAACTCAATTGATGAATATGTAATGGGTGCCGGTAAAACCATAGAGGTTGCCGTGAAAGAAGAGACCGTTACAATTCGAGATTATGGTCGTGGAATTCCTTTAGGGAAAGTAGTAGATGTTGTTTCTAAAATGAATACTGGAGGTAAGTACGATTCTAAAGCCTTTAAAAAGTCAGTTGGATTGAATGGAGTTGGAACAAAAGCTGTAAATGCATTATCTTCTTATTTTAAAGTACAATCATTTAGAGACAATAAAACAGTTTTTGCAGAATTTGAACAAGGAAATATTACACTTGAAGAAAAACCAATAGAAAGTTCACAACGAAAAGGAACGAAAGTAACTTTTGTCCCTGATAAAACTATTTTTACTAAATTCAAATTCAGAAATGAATACATAATAAAAATGATAAAAAATTATGTGTACCTAAATACAGGGTTAACCATAATTTTTAACGGTGAAAAATATTTTTCAGAAAATGGATTAAAAGATTTATTAGATGAAAATATTGCCGATGAATCTAAGTTATTTCCAATTATTCATTTAAAAGGAGATGATATTGAAGTTGCAATTACTTATAGTAAAGCTCAATATAGCGAAGAATATCATTCATTTGTAAACGGTCAACATACAACACAAGGAGGAACACATCAAAATGCTTTTAGAGAAGCTATAGTAAAAACAATAAGAGAGTATTTTGGTAAAAACTATGATTCATCCGATATTAGGAAATCTATTGTCTCAGCTGTTAGTGTGAAGGTAATGGAACCTATTTTTGAAAGTCAAACCAAAACCAAATTGGGTTCTACCGAAATGGGAGATGGATTGCCAACTGTTCGTACGTTTATATCTGATTTTGTTAAAACAAAACTGGATAATTATTTACATAAAAATCCAGATACTGCTGAAAAAATTCAAAAGAAAATATTACAAGCAGAACGAGAAAGAAATGATTTATCGGGTATTCGAAAATTAGCTCGTGAACGTGCTAAAAAAGCAAGTGTACACAATAAAAAATTGAGAGACTGTAGAGTTCATTTTAATGATTTAAAGAAGGATAACAGGTTGGAAAGTACTTTGTTTATAACAGAGGGAGATTCTGCAAGTGGTTCTATCACAAAATCAAGAAATGTAAATACTCAAGCAGTGTTTAGTTTACGTGGAAAACCATTGAATTCTTATGGGATGAACAAGAAAATTGTTTATGAAAATGAAGAATTCAATTTATTGCAAGCAGCATTAAATATTGAAGATTCTTTAGAAGACTTAAGGTATAACAATATTGTAATTGCAACTGATGCCGATGTGGATGGGATGCATATTCGTTTGCTATTAATTACTTTTTTCTTACAATTTTTCCCTGAATTAATAAAAGAAGGTCATTTGTATATTTTAGATACTCCGTTGTTTAGAGTTCGTGATAAAAAACAAACTTTTTATTGTTATTCACCTGAAGAAAAACAAGAGGCAATTAGAAAACTAAAAGGAAAACCTGAAATTACCCGATTTAAAGGATTAGGTGAAATTTCTCCAGATGAATTTGTTCATTTTATTGGAGATGATATTCGATTAGATCCTGTAATGCTCGATAGGGAAATGCCTATTGAAAAAATGTTAGAGTTTTATATGGGAAAAAACACTCCGGATAGACAAAAGTTTATCATAAGAAATTTAAAAGTAGAATTAGATATTGATACCGTAGAAGAAGCATAATATGCAAGAAGATAGCAACGCCCCAGAGAAAGAAGAATTCGGAAATCAGGAAACCATTACCAAGGTAACGGGAATGTATAAGGATTGGTTTTTAGATTATGCCTCTTATGTTATTTTAGAGCGTGCAGTTCCAGGAATAAGAGATGGTTTTAAACCAGTTCAGCGTAGAATTTTACATTCAATGAAGGATTTAGATGATGGACGTTATAATAAAGTAGCAAATATTGTTGGTCATACTATGCAATACCACCCTCATGGAGATGCATCTATAGCAGATGCCATGGTGCAAATAGGGCAAAAGGAGTTGCTTATTGATATGCAGGGAAACTGGGGAAATATTTTAACTGGTGACCGTGCAGCTGCTTCCCGTTATATTGAAGCGCGTTTATCTAAATTTGCATTAGACGTTGTTTTTAATCCAAAAACAACAAATTGGCAATCTTCTTACGATGGTAGAAGGAAAGAACCAATTGATTTACCAGTAAAATTTCCAATGCTTTTAGCGCAAGGAGCAGAAGGTATAGCAGTTGGACTTTCAACAAAAATACTACCTCATAATTTTAATGAATTAATTGATGCTTCTGTAAAGCATTTAAAAGGTAAAAATTTCACTTTAGTTCCAGACTTTTTAACTGGTGGAATTGCAGATGTATCTGCTTATAATGATGGTAAACGGGGTGGAAAAATTAGAAGTAGAGCTAAAATTTCTCAATTCGATAAAAAAACACTGATTATTACCGAAATTCCATTTGGAACCACAACTTCAAGTTTAATTGATTCTATTTTAAAAGCGAATGATAAAGGAACTATTAAAATTAAGCAAATTGAAGATAATACAGCAGCAAACGTTGAAATCTTAGTTCATTTACCAACAGGAATTTCACCTGATAAAACCATTGATGCTTTATTCGCATTTACAAATTGTGAGAATGCAATTTCACCACTTTGTTGTGTAATTGATGATAATAAACCAGTTTTTATTGGAGTTTCTGAAGTTCTAAGATGTTCGACCGATCATACGGTGGAATTATTAAAGCTTGAGTTAGAAATTCAATTAAATGAGTTAGAGGAACAATGGCATTTTGCATCTTTAGAACGAATTTTTATTGAAAATAGAATTTATCGTGATATTGAAGAGCAAGAAACCTGGAAAGGTGTTATTAAGGCAATTGATGAAGGATTAAAGCCACATATAAAACATTTAAAACGAGCAATAACTGAAGATGATATTGTAAGGTTAACCGAGATTCGAATTAAAAAAATATCAAAATTTGATATTGATAAAGCAAAACAATTTATTGAAAGTTTAGAAGAAAAAATAGCAGAAGTAAAACATCATTTATCAAATTTGATTGACTTTGCTATTGCTTATTTTAAAAATTTAAAAGTAAAATACGGAAAAGGAAAAGAACGCCAAACTGAAATTCGTTTGTTTGATGATATTGTTGCTACAAAAGTAGTAATGAGAAATACAAAATTATACGTTAATAGGGAAGAAGGTTTTGTAGGTACTTCATTAAAAAAAGATGAATATGTAGATGATTGTTCAGATATAGATGATGTAATTGTTTTTAGAAGTGATGGAGTTATGATGATAACAAGGGTAGATACAAAAACTTTTGTTGGAAAAGATATTATACACATTGCAGTATTTAAAAAGAGTGACAAACGAACAGTTTATAATATGATTTACCGCGATGGTAAAGGCGGGCCAAGTTATATGAAACGTTTTAATGTTACAGGAGTTACTCGTGATAAGGAATATGATTTAACAGCAGGAAATAAAGCTTCTGTAGTATTATATTTCACAGCAAACCCAAATGGAGAAGCGGAAACTATTACCATTAATTTAAGAGCTGTTGGAAGTATAAAAAAATTGAAATGGGATATAGATTTTTCAGATTTAGCAATTAAAGGAAGAAGTTCAAAAGGGAATTTGGTTTCGAAATTTGCTATAAAAAAAATTGAATTAAAATCAGAGGGTGTTTCAACATTAAAACCACGTAAGATTTGGTTTGATGAAACTGTTCAACGTTTAAATGTAGATGATCGTGGTGAATTATTAGGTGAATTTAGAGGGGAAGATAGATTGTTGATAATTACTCAAAAAGGTGTTGTTAAAACCATTAAACCAGAGCTAACAACTCATTTTGAAAGTGATATGATAGTACTTGAAAAATGGGTTCCAGAAAAACCTATTTCTGCAATATACTTTGATGGTGAAAAAGAGAAGTACTTTATCAAAAGATTTATGATTGATAACCCTAATAAAGATGAAATTTTTATATCTGAGCATCCAAAATCACATTTAGAAATTGTTTCAACGGATTATAGGCCAATGGCTGAGGTTATTTTTTCAAAACGAAGTTTGGAAAACTTAACCGTTAATTTGGAAGAATTTATAGCCGTGAAAGGAATAAAAGCTTTAGGAAACCAGTTAACAACCGATAAAATAAAACAAGTTGAATTATTAGAATCGTTGCCTTACGAAGCACCAATTATTGAAGAAGTTGAGGTGAATGAAGAAGAAGTTGTTGATAATAAGACAAAAGAAGAAGAAGTTGTTGATAATAAGACAAAAGAAGAGGAAGATGACAGTGAAGGACAAACGAAGTTATTTTAGCATTTCCGATGGTTTTAGTTCTGAATTTATTCCTAAAAAAAATACCGGTTGTTGTTTAAATAATGTATTTTATTAAGAATAATTGTTTTGTTCAAGTGTAATTATTTAATTAATTTAAATTTGCATAAATGAAAATAGGTTGTAAATATTAATATTAACAACCTAATCTTATGGAATTTAACAAAAATTAATGGATCATAATATAATTTTACTGATAGTTGCGATTTTAGGTGTAATTTTAATAACCTTATTGTTATCAAAAAATGATGTTAATAAAGTATCTACCTTACTATTAGCTACTTTTTATTTTATTTTTACTGTTTATAGTATTCAAACCTATGTTATAGAAACTGGCTTATTAAAAAAAATGCCTTGGTTTTATGGTTGGCCACTAGTTTTATATAGCTTGTTTTCAGTTCCAATATATTTTTATTTCATCTCTATTTGTAAAGATTCTTTTAAATGGAAGTGGAAATATTTGATTATTTTCATTCCTTTCCTGTTGAGTAGTATAGATGTAATCATTTTGTATTTAAAGCCCGCTTCATTTTATAATGAAATTTTAGAAAAGGCAAGTTTGAATTCAGAAAATCGTTTTGAGGTTAGTTATGGATTATTTAGTTTAAATAAACATTATTTTATCCGTCATTTATGGCAATTTATATTTCTAGTTTCATTGTTCCCAATGCTAAAAAGATTTGTTAATTTTAAGTCTACAGAAAAATTAAAAAAAATATTAGATAGATGGTTAATTTTTTTATTTACTAGCTTAACTATAATGGCATTTTTATCAACTTTGTTTGGAATAGACGAGATGATAAAAATGAATCTTTTTCAATATGTTTTTAATACTTCCTTGGCAAAACCTCTATTCATATATTTATTTTATGCTGTTGTTTTAGGTATAGGAATTGCTCCAATTTATTTTCCATCGATTCTTTATGGATTTCCGCAAGTTCTTACCCCTGTTACCTTAGTTAAAACAAAAATTAATTCCGATAAGATTGAAGATGTTAAATATGGTCTTGATGAAGTTAAAATAAAAAGCAAACTAAAATTAATTGAGGAAAAGAAGTTATATCTATTGCAAGATTTTGATTTAACAATGTGTGCTAAAGAATTAAATTTACCTTCCCACCATTTGTCTTATTTTTTAAATCAAAATTTTGGTATAAGTTTTGCTTCTTACCGAAATAATTTAAGAATGGATAAAGCAATTTCACTTATTAAAGAAGGTTTTTTAGATGGAAAAACTATACAAGCGCTATCTAGGACTTGTGGCTTTGCAAGTAGAAGTTCTTTTAGTAAAACGTTTAAAAATTATACAGGTTTTAGTTTAAAAGAATACTCTCAAAAAATTAATCAGGGGGCTTTTTAATTATTGTATAAAATCCTTTTTTTTGATAAAATAGTCCTAAATAATTTTAATTTATATTATTTTTTTTCTTTTTTGCATTTCGAACCAAAAAAATTAAGATGAAGCTAAATATTTTTACGAAAAACAGTTTATTTCTATTTTTAGTAATCATTTTTATGATTACTGTATTTGTTAGTCCTTTTTTAATTTTCTTTTCAAATTAAGGCTATTATTAAATTAATTATAATTTATTAAATTAGAGAAAAAATAAATTTTACGATATATAGTCTTATTTTAATAGTACTTTATTTATTGCTTTTGGCTGTGATTCAAAACTTCTTTTTGATAAAGGGGGAGGTTTTATTTTGAATTAATATAGTTTTTTTTTAAAATAATATGATTAATTAAAGTTTCTCAAAAAAGGTGAACTCATGATCTGTTAGTAACTCTGGATGGGTAATTTTAATTAAGTCTTTTAAAACTAAATCTGGTCGGGCAGGGGCCAATTCGAAGTAAACTATACCACCTTTTTTCCCTCTTTTATTTACAAAAGAATATATTTTTTTGTTTTGAAAAGCTTCAAATTTCGGGTAAATATCATTGGCTTTTTTTATTTCTTCTAATGATTTATAAAAGCTGGGAGAAATCCATATTTCGGCATCTTTTCCTTTTTCGAAAACATTTTCAATATTAAGCGAAAGGCTTCCTTTTCCTTTGGATTCTTTCCATAAGTAAGAAGTATTTGCATCATTTAAAAAAGCAGCTTCAAAGCTTTCACCAGCGGGTAAATTCCATATGTCTTTAAAAAGTCCGCCAGAAATAATTGTTGGTTTGTTTAAAGATTTTGAAGCTACAGTTTTAGCTTCTAAATAATTTTTTTCAATAGTATTAAAAATACTATCAGCTTCTTTTTCTTTATCAAATAAAACCCCAAAAAATTTAATCCATTCTGCTCTTCCAAGAGGCGTTTCTTCCAACCAATCACCATTTAACAAAACAGGAATTCCTAATTTTTCAATAGTTGCGAACATTTTATTATTGCTGCTTAAAGAAAATCCAATAACAACATCCGGTTTCAAATCTAACAATAATTCAGTGTTCATACTTTCTTCATTCCCCAATTCTTGAATAGTACCGTTCTCAATTAAATTTCTTGTTTTTTCGGAAGAAACATAGTCTGTATTTGGAAAACCGACTAGTTTGTTTTGAACATTTAATAATTCTAAAAAAGGAATATGGGTAGTACTCGTAACTACTACCGAACTTATTGGTAATTGAATATCATTCACTCTTTTGGTTGATTTTGAATGTGTTAGGTTAAATTCATAAGATTTTTTAGCATTTGGATATGGCGCTTTGATAATAAGTTTTTTAAAATCTTTAAACTGTTGAATTTCAAATCCTTTAGCGTATTTAACTTGGCTTGTAACCCCTTGAATTTGAGAAGTTGAAATTGTTCTTATATCCTTTTTACAAGATGAGAAAGCGATTGAAACTACTGCTACTAATAGAAATTGGGTGAATTTTAACTTCATTAAATAAATTTTTGGTAAATGTAAGATTTTAGAGTTTTAATAGTACTATTTAATCTTTAATTAATTACTTTTACCACAGATTATGGTTCTTAAATATACATCAGTATAAATAAGTGAAAAGGGAAGTCGGTTAAAATCCGAAGCTGTACCCGCAACTGTAAGCTCAGTCGATATTAATCGATGGTTGTTATTACTCTTTAACCACTGTTCTAAAAGAATGGGAAGGTAAATAACAATACGCGAGCCAGGAGACCTGCCACAGTCAATATATAGTTCAAACTTTCGGGCGAAAGGTTTGAGTATGGTTTGCTGTACTTAAAAAATTTACCTGATTTATTTATCAATTAAATCATTAACAATGAAAAAAAATGTATTTCATTTAAGTGCATTATGCGCGTTATTTGCGTTCGCTAATGTAAATGCTCAAGAAAAAACTGAGCAATTAAACGAAGTTGTAGTTACTGCAACAAAATTTGCTATTAAAAAAGAACATGTTGGTAAAATTATTTATCAAATTAAAAGCGAAGATCTTGTAAATTTACAAGGTCAAACCGTAGTTGATGTTTTAGATAACATAGCTGGAATTCAAATAAACGGTGTAAATAGTGCTGCCGGAAAAAATAAGAGTACTTACATAAGAGGTGGTAGAGATCGCCAGGTTTTAGTTTTAATTGATGGTGTTCCAGTAAGTGATCCATCTGGTGTAACAACAACTTTTGATTTACGATTACTTTCTTTAAATCAAATAGCTTCCATTGAAGTAATGAATGGTGCAGCTAGTACTTTATATGGTTCTGGTGCTGCAACAGGTGTTATTAATATTAAATTAAAACAAGCCGAAAACAAGCCATTTGCTTTGAATTATCAGGCGTCAGTAGGAACGAATGATTCTCAAAATAATTTAAGTTCAAATTTGAATGAAATCAATCAAAATGCTAGTATTAATGGATCTATTTCAAAATTTAATTATTTAGCGAGTATCAATACTTCAAAAACCGATGGTTTATCAGAAGCAGCAGATTCAAATAATTTAAACACCTTTGAAAAAGATAAGTTTTTAGCAACTAATGCAATTTTTCGTCTTGGATATAATTTTTCGAAAAATTTAGATATACAATTAAGTGGAAATTATGATAAGGATGTTTATGATTATGATGGTGGAGCCTTTAATGATTCTGATATAAATAATGGAGAAAATAAACAACATAGAGTTGGTATATCTTCAAATTATAAATATGCTAAAGGAAGTTTAAAATTGGTAGCAGCTTATAATAAAATTGATAGAATGTTCGATAGTTTTAATAGCTGGACTAATGCAACAGATCATTTTGATTATACAGGAAAAACCTATGTTGTGGATGTGGTAAATGATTATAAATTTTCTGAAGAATTTCAATTGATTACCGGACTTAACTATCAGGAATTAAAAAATTCAACAAATAGTATTTATGCAACAATAGATGAAGATTTAGCTAAGTATACGATGGTAGATCCTTATATTACGGCTGTTTATAATACTAAATTTGGTTTTAATGTAAATGCAGGCGCTCGTTTAAATAATCATAGTGAGTATGGTAATCACTTTGTATATAACGTAAACCCTTCATTCAATTTTACAAATAAATTTAGATTGATATCATCTTTTAGTACAGCATTTATTGCGCCAAGTACTTATCAATTGTTTTCTCAATATGGAAATATAAATTTAAATCCGGAAGAAAATAAAACTTTTGAAGCAGGGTTGGTGTATGGAAAAGATAATTTATTTGAAATAAACTCGGTTTTCTTTTATAGAGAAGAGGATAATGCAATTATTTTACCGGACTATATAACTTACCAAAATGCAACTGAAACGTTAAATGCAAAAGGAGTGGAGACCGAACTTAAAATTAATGCATTAGAAGATGTGAAATTAAGGTTAGGACATACCTATACTAACAAAAGTGCTGATTTAGATTATATTCCAAAAAATAAATTTACCGCATTGTTAGAAACAACAAAGTTTAAAAATACATATATTTCTATTCAGTTTAAAAATATTTCTGAAAGAACTTATTTTGATCAATGGGGAACAGGAGCTAATATAAACTTAGACGCTTATAATTTAGTAGATGTATACGCAAGTCATCAATTAATAAAAGATAGACTTTCTGTTTTTGTTCAGGCAAAAAATATTTTTAATGAAGACTATGTAGAAACGATTGGATATACTACAAAAGGTAGAAACTTTAAAGTTGGTTTAGATTTTACTTTTTAATAAAAAAAATAAAGGTTAACTAGAAACTGTATTACAGACGTCTTTATTATGAGTATTTGACGAAGTAATCTTTTTAGTTAACCTTTAATTTTATATAATATTTCTTACTTCATCTTTAATAAAAGCCAACGCAGTACTTGAAGGAGCCGTACTATTTACTATTTTTTTTAATATTTCTTCTCTAAGTTGTTGTGCATCGGTTATAGAATCATCTTCTGATGTTTTTTGAATAACCTGCATGGTTGCATTTTTGGCAGTTACAATAATACTCCAACATTTTTCTGAAATATAAATTTGCTGAGCCAAATTATGTTCAAATTCTTGCTCTATAGTGCTTAATAAACTGAGAGTATAAGAATTTTTATCATTATTTACAGAAGTTACTCTTAATAATAATTTTGAGGGATTCATGCGCTCTAAAAACAAAGTCATTCTTTCATATGCTTGAAGTTTTATAGGTAAAGCTTGTTTTTGATTTTCTTTTAATAAGGAAAGCTTCATTTTTCGTTCCTCATTTTTAGTGTGAGTTAAAAAAAAATAATAGGCTACAAATCCAGTGATTAAGGAAGGAATTGAAAAGCTCAATAATTCTAAGGTTTTAGATAAATCCATATAAAAGTATATTTAATTGTCAAATTTATTGTTTGTATCACAATATTCACAATTTTTAATGATAAATATAATGTATCAAAATTTCAGTTATGTTTTTTTGAATTTTCTAATGAGAAATTTTATTTAAGTATACTGTAACAATTATTACTTATGAAAGATTGATAAATGATAATTGTCATTAAATTAAAACAACAAACGATTTAATTTTGCTTTAGTTTCGGGGTAAATGCTTGCATAATAGTATGTGACATTTATTACAAATGAAACAGCACTAAATTAAATTTAAAATTATGAAAAACTTATTAAGATTAGCAGTTTTACTATTTACAACTGCAACTTTTGCCCAAGCAGGGCATATTATGCAAGGGGTTGGTTCAGTTAATATGTCAATGGGTGGAGCTGCTACAGCTCAACCTACAAATATTAGTGGAGCATTACAATGGAACCCAGCAACGCTTTCAGCTTTTGATAGTAAAATATTAGATTTTAATGTTGGAGCTTTCTTTTCATCACCTAAATTAAGTTCTAGTTTACCTGGAAATGCAATGTGGCCTGGTTCACCTGCTGTTTCTGGTGTTACAGAAGATGACAGACCTGTTTCTCCAATGCCTGCATTAGCAATGGTTTGGGGTAAAGAAGGTAGTAAGCATACATTTGGAGTTTCTGCATTTGGGATTAGTGGTTTTGGGGTTACTTTTCCTCAAGAAACTAATTTACCAGTAGATGCATTAGGAAGACCTAACGCAAATTGGAATCCAAACGAATCAAATCCAATTAACTATCCACAAACAATGAATGGTTTTGGACTTTTAGAGTCTGACTATATGTTATTGCAAGTTGGATTAGCTTGGGCTTATGAAATTACAGATAGCTTTTCAATAGGTATTCAGCCAACTGTTAATTATGCATCATTAGAATTAGCGCCAAATCCAATTGCTTCTCCTTCTCAAAAAGGTTATCCAGTTAGTGATAAAGCAACAACAATTGGTTATGGAGCACAATTTGGTATGTTTTATAGCTCACCAGGTGGTGTAAAATTAGGTGCATCTTATAAAACAACACAAAAATTTGATCCATTAGACTTCAAAAACACGAATTTAGATGGTACTGAAGCTGCTGATGCTTCATTTACTATGGATTATCCAGCAATATTATCTTTAGGTTTAGGGTATTCAACTGAAAATTTTGATTTAGCTCTTGACTATAGATATGTTGATTATGAAAATACTAACGGTTTTGCTGAAAAAGGATGGACAAACACTGGTTCAGTAAAAGGTTTTGGTTGGAAAAATATAAACATTATTTCTGCAGGAATTCAGTATAAAGGAATTGAAACATTACCTTTAAGAGTTGGTTATACTTTTAGTAGCAACCCAATTGATGAGGAATTAGCATTTTTCTCAACTCCAGCAACTGCAGTTATTAAGCATGCTTTTCAATTTGGATTTAGTCACCCACTTACTGATAACTTAACTTTAAATGGTGTTTACCACCACGGTTTAAGTGATGGTAAAACAGAAGGGAAATTATTAAATCCTATGATGGCTTCACAAACAAATCCTTATGGAGCAATTCCAGGAACAAAAGTTGGTTATGAAATGACTACAGATATGTTAATGTTAGGTGTGTCATATAATTTTACAAAATAATATTTTTTAATTTTTGAAAAAGCGGCTTCAAATTGAAGTCGCTTTTTTTTTGCCTAGTATTAAAATAGTTATTAATTTCTTGTTTATTTGTAGTCTTAACAAAACTTGAGATGATTCAAAAAACAACTGTCAAATATATTTATATATATGCATTAGCGTTATTTTTACTTTCTGCTATAGTAGGTGTGTTAATGAGGTGGAATTTCGTTTATCCCTCTTCATTTATAAATTACAAAAATTTTCTTCAGGGCCATTCTCATGTAGCTTTTTTAGGTTGGGGTTATTTAGCTATAATTAGTGCTATTATACATATTTTTATTCCTCAACAAAAAAGATTGAATAAAATTTACAGTTATTCAATTTTAGTTGGTTTAGTAACTTCAGCTTTAATGTTATTTAGTTTTCCTTTAGCAGGTTATAAAGCTTTTTCTATAGTATTACTTTCTGTTTTTGGAATTTCATCTTATGTTTTATTGATTAGGGTTCTAAAAGATTTAGAGAAAACAAGTGTAGCAAATAAATTAGTAAAATATGGAATTTATTATTATTTATTATCAAGTTTGGCTACTTGGTTTTTAGTAGCTGTTATTATTACTCAAGGAAAATCAATATTATATCATAATACAATTTATTTTTATTTGCATTTTTTATATAATGGTTTTTTTGTTTTTGGATTGTTTGGATTGTTATTTAAAGTTTTTGAAAATCACCAAATTTTAATTTCAGAAAAGTACCAAAACAAATTTTTTGTTTTTTTAAATATTGCTTGTATTCCTGCTTATTCGCTATCGATTTTATGGAGTAATGTATCTTCAATATATTATGTAATTGGTTTTATAGCTTCTGTTTTTCAACTAATTTCTATATGCTATTTGGTAAAATTATTTCAACAGGCTAATTCTCAATTAAAATGGAATTTTATTTCAAAATTATTGTTGAAATTTTCGTTGATAGCATATAGTTTAAAAATAGGGAGTCAAATTTTATCTTCTTTCCCATTTTTTGTTGAAAAATCTCTAGCCTTAAAACCATTCTTTATAATTGGATATTTGCATTTATTTACTTTGGCTTTTATGAGCGCTTTACTTTTGTTAATTTTAAATAAATTAGAAATATTAAAATTGGACTCTTTTATAGGGAAATTTGGTATTTATTGTTTTTTAATAGGTGTGTTAATAACTGAAGGGATTTTATTTTTAAAAGGATTTTTTATTTTGGGTGGTTATAATGTTATGTCTAACTATAACGCTTTCCTATTAATTTTTAGTTTTTTAATCCTAATTGGGATACTTTCTGTATTTATTTCTCAGTTTATAGGCTTAAAAAAAGATTAAGTTTGTTTTGTCGATAACTTTTATTGCTAAACTAAATTTGGAATAGTACTTTTGAATTTTAAAGAATTCCGTGGAAAACTACTTACAAAACCTTAACGAATCTCAAAAAGCAGCTGTTTTACATAAAGAAGGCCCAATGATTATAATTGCTGGTGCTGGTTCTGGTAAAACGCGTGTTTTAACTTATAGAATAGCACATTTAATGAATCAAAATATTGATGCTTTCAATATTTTATCATTAACGTTTACAAACAAGGCTGCTCGTGAAATGAAGGAAAGAATTGCCAGTGTGGTTGGTTCTTCAGAAGCAAAAAATTTATGGATGGGAACGTTTCACTCCGTTTTTGCTCGAATTTTACGATCTGAAGCGGATCATCTTGGATTTCCTCAAAATTTCACAATTTATGATACTCAAGATGCTGTTCGATTGCTTACCTCTATAATAAAAGAGTTGCAATTAGATAAGGAAAAATATAAGCCTAAGCAGGTTTTGAGTAGAATTTCTTCCTTTAAAAATAGTTTGATCACTGTTAGAGCTTATTATGGAAATCCTGAGTTAATTGAAGCTGATAAGATGGCTCAGCGTCCAAAAATGGGTGAAATATACCACCAATACGTTGAAAGATGTTTTAAAGCTGGAGCAATGGACTTTGATGATTTATTGTTAAGAACCAATGAGTTACTTACTCGTTTTCCAGAGGTTTTAGCGAGATATCAAAATAGGTTTAAATATATATTAGTAGATGAGTATCAGGATACCAATCACTCGCAATATTTAATTGTAAAAGCATTGGCTGATAGATTCCAAAATATTTGTGTGGTAGGAGATGATTCGCAAAGTATTTATGCGTTTCGTGGAGCCAATATTCAAAACATATTAAACTTCCAACGTGATTATGATGGGGTTAGAATATTTAAGCTTGAGCAAAATTATCGTTCAACAAATAATATTGTAGAAGCGGCTAATAGCGTTATTGAAAAAAATAAAACCAAGTTAGATAAACAAGTTTGGACAGATAATGCTGCTGGAGAAAAAATAAAAGTAAAGCAAACGGTTAATGAAGTATCGGAAGGAAGATTTGTAGCAGAGTCTATTTTTGAAAATAAGATGAATAATCAGCTTCCAAATTCCGATTTTGCTATTTTATATCGTACCAATGCACAGTCAAGAGCTTTAGAAGATGCATTGCGAGAAAAGGATATTGATTATGTAATTTATGGTGGGATTTCTTTCTATCAGCGTAAAGAAATAAAAGATGTTGTCGCTTATTTAAGAATACTTATCAATCCAAATGATGAAGAAGCCTTAAAACGAATTATAAATTACCCAGCACGAGGAATTGGAAGTTCAACTTTAGATAAATTGGCTGTTGCAGCGAATCATTATAATAAATCAATTTTTGAAATATTATCAAATCTGGATCAAGTAGATTTAAATTTGAATTCTGGGATTAAAACAAAGCTTTCAAATTTTGTAACAATGATACAGCATTTTCAAATAGAAGCACAAACTAAGAATGCATTTGAAGTTGCAGAATTTGTAGTAAAACAAGTTCGATTTATAAAAGATTTAGAGAAGGATGGTACTCCAGAAGGAGTTAGTAAAGTTGAAAATGTTCAAGAGATTTTAAATAAAGCAAAGAATTTTACGGAAGAACAAAAAGAAAAACAAGAAGAAGATTCTTTGGCTGTTTTCTTAGAAACTGCCGCTTTGGAAACAAGCTCTGATGTTGCTGCAAAAGATGATAAACCAAGGGTTTCTTTAATGACAATTCACTTGGCAAAAGGACTTGAATTTCCATACGTTTATATTGTTGGGTTGGAAGAAAATTTATTTCCTTCAGCAATGAGTATGAATACTCGAAGTGAATTAGAAGAAGAACGTAGATTGTTTTATGTTGCATTAACAAGAGCTGAAAAGCAAGCGTATTTAACGCATGCGAATATGAGATACCGCTGGGGAAAACTAGTTGATTGTGAGCCAAGTAGATTTTTAGAAGAAATAGATGAGAAATTTTTAGAATATTTAACCGTAAAAAAAATGGCTCCTTCCCAAAGTAAATTTATCAATGAAGATATTTTTGGGAGTATTCCAAAAGATAGAATTCGTTTTAAAAAACCAATTCAAAGAAGTCCGGTTAAACCAACTTCAGCATCAAAAGTGGAATATCAACCACCAAAAAACTTAAAAAAAGTAATAAAGAAAAGCGATACATCAACAAATTTATTTGATAGTGATATTACTGTTGGAAATATTGTTTCTCATACTAAATTTGGGCATGGAGAAGTGATTAGCTTAGAAGGATCTGGAGCCAATCAAAAAGCTGAAATAAGGTTTAACTTAGGTGTTAAAAAGCTACTGCTTCAATTTGCCAAACTCACAATTATTAGCTAAAATAAGATTGTGAAACCAAGATATATATTGTAATTTGCATAAATTAAAATAGAAGAATAGATAGATGGAATATGATTTAGAATATAATGCTGAAAGACCGCATTTAATTATCCCTGAATATGGGAGACATATACAAAAATTAATAGATAATTGTGTTGCTTTAGAAGATGTTGAAGAACGTAACAAAATGGCAAAAGCTATTGTTGATGTTATGGGAAATCTGCAACCTCACTTACGTGATGTGCCTGATTTTAAGCACAAATTATGGGACCAATTGTTTATAATGTCTGATTTTAAATTAGAGGTTGAATCTCCTTATGAAAAGCCAGAAAGAGAAGTTCTAGAAGCAAAACCAGAAAGTTTGGCATACCCAAAGTACGATTCTAAATATCGTTTTTACGGGAATAATATTCAAACTATGATTGATACTGCTTTAACTTGGGAAGAAGGAGAAGCAAGAGATGCATTGTATTTCACAATTGCTAATCATATGAAAAAGTGTTATTTAAACTGGAATAAAGATACAGTTGATGATGTTGTTATTTTTAGACATTTAAAGGAATTATCAAATAGTAAAATTGATTTATTAGATAATAACGAGAGCTTGTCTGAAGTTAAGGATTTAATGAGAAAAAGAAAGTCTGCTAGTAGCAACACTTCAAATAAGTCTAGAACAAAGAAAAAGCAATAATAACTCTAATTTAATAATTTATAATGTCTACATTTATTATAGAAGGAGGGCATAAACTAAGTGGTTCTATAACTCCTCAAGGTGCTAAAAACGAAGCGCTTCAAGTAATTTGCAGTGTTTTACTGTCTTCTGAAAAGATTACAATTAGTAATGTTCCCGATATCATAGATGTGAATAAATTAATTTTTATTTTAGGTGAATTAGGAGTGAAAATTAACAAAGTTAAATCGGATACCTATGAGTTTCAAGCAGATGAAATTGATATGAATTATTTGGAATCTGATAAATTTAAAAAAGATGGAAGTTCATTAAGAGGTTCTATTATGATTGTTGGGCCATTATTAGCTCGTTTTGGAAAAGGATATATTCCACGTCCAGGAGGTGATAAAATTGGGAGAAGAAGATTAGATACTCATTTTGATGGGTTTATAAAATTAGGAGCTAGCTTTAGATATAATAAAGACGAAAAATTTTATGGAGTTGAAGCAGAATATCTAACAGGAGCAGATATGTTATTGGATGAAGCTTCAGTAACAGGTACAGCAAATATCATAATGGCTGCAGTTCTTGCTAGAGGTACAACTTCAATTTATAATGCTGCTTGTGAGCCTTATATTCAGCAATTATGCAAAATGCTTAACAGCATGGGGGCAAAAATTACTGGAGTTGGTTCAAATTTATTGTTCATTGAAGGAGTTAAAGAATTAGGAGGTTGCAAACATAGAATTTTACCTGATATGATTGAGATCGGTAGCTGGATTGGTATGGCTGCTATGACAAAATCTTCAATAACTATAAAAGGAGTTAGCTGGGAGAACTTAGGTGTGATTCCAAGAGTTTTTAAAAAAATAGGAATTAATTTAGAACAGCGTGGCGATGATATTTTTATTCCAGAGCAAGAAAATTATGAAATTCAAAATTTTATAGATGGTTCAATATTAACCATTTCTGATGCTCCTTGGCCAGGATTTACACCTGATTTATTGAGTATTATATTAGTAGTTGCTACACAAGCAAAAGGAAGTGTTTTAATTCATCAAAAAATGTTTGAAAGTCGCTTATTCTTTGTTGATAAATTAATAGATATGGGAGCAAAAGTAATTCTTTGCGATCCTCATAGAGCAACTGTTATAGGAATGAATCACGAATCAAGTTTAAAAGGAACTGTTATGAGTTCACCGGATATTAGAGCAGGAATTTCACTATTAATTGCTGCACTTTCAGCTACTGGAACAAGTACAATTCACAATATTGAACAAATAGATAGAGGTTACCAAAACATAGATGAAAGGTTAAGAGCTATAGGTGCCAAAATTACTAGAGTCGCTTAGATTTTATAATAAAAAGAAAATATAAAAATGGATATTGACGAAAAGTGAATATCCATTTTTACATGAAATAAAATATTTTAATCAGCATTTTTATATGAAATGTCAAATTGGCACAATTAATAAAATGGCAACAATTTTGTTATAATAAAATAAAATATTTTTTTAAGCAGAAATTATGAGTAAAAAGAAAGATAGTAAATCAGAAAAAGAAGTAACTGAAAACGAAGAAATTCAGCCAGAAGCTCAAGAAATTAGCATTGAAGAGCAGTTGAAAAAAGAAATTGGACAGGAAAAAGATAAATTTTTACGATTATTTGCTGAATTTGAAAATTACAAAAAACGTACTTCAAGAGAGCGCATCGAATTATTTAAAACTGCCAATGAGGATTTAATGACAGTTTTATTGCCAATTTTGGATGATTTTGACAGAGGTTTAGCAGAACTTAAAAAAACTAAGGATGGCGAATTATTAATTGGAATGGAATTAATCAACAATAAATTACGTAATTCTTTAACGCAGAAGGGTTTAACAATTATTACTGTGAACCAAGGAGAAGTATTTGATGTTGAGTTACATGAGGCAATTACTCAAATTCCAGCTCCTTCAGAAGATTTAAAAGGAAAAATTATTGATGTAATTGAACAAGGATATAAATTAGGTGAAAAAGTAATCAGATATCCTAAAGTTGTAATAGGACAATAATTAAAAAGAAATGAAGAAAGATTATTACGAAATATTAGGTATATCAAAAAATGCGACACCAGCAGATATAAAAAAGGGCTATCGGAAAATGGCTATTAAATATCATCCAGATAAAAATCAGGGGGATAAAACAGCTGAAGCTAAATTTAAAGAAGCTGCAGAAGCGTATGAAATTTTAAGTGACGATAATAAAAGAGCGCGTTATGATCAATATGGTCATGCAGCATTTGAAGGTGGTCATGGTGGTCAAGGAGGATTTGGCGGTGGAGGAATGAATATGGATGATATATTCAGTCAATTTGGAGATATATTTGGTGGCGGCTTCGGCGGCGGCGGATTTGGTGGTGGTTCTCGTGGTAGAGCTAGAGTTAAAGGAAGCAACCTACGTATTCGAGTTAAATTAACCCTTGAAGAAATTGCTTCAGGAGTTGAAAAGAAAGTAAAAGTTAGACGAAAAGTACTTTCAGCTGGTGTTACTTTTAAAACATGTACAACTTGTAATGGTTCTGGTCAGGTAATGAGAGTTACCAATACAATTTTGGGACGTATGCAAACAGCATCTACCTGTCCTTCATGTCACGGAGCAGGAGAAACATTAGATAAAAGAACAAAAAATTCAGACGAAAGCGGTTTAGAATTTAAAGAAGAAACCGTTTCAATAAAAATACCTTCTGGTGTTACTGACGGTGTTCAGTTAAAGGTAAATGGAAAAGGAAATGCGGCTCCAGGAAATAATTCTGTAGATGGAGATTTAATTGTGGTTATTGAAGAAATAGCACATGATACTTTAAAGAGAGAGGGAACTAATTTACACTACGATTTATATATTAATATATCTGAAGCTGTTTTAGGTGAAAGTAAAAATATAGATACAGTTACTGGGAAAGTTAAAATTAAACTTGAGCCAGGAACACAATCTGGAAAAATATTGCGTTTAAGAGGTAAGGGATTACCAAGCTTAGATCATTATGGTAATGGAGATTTGTTGATACATGTAAATGTATGGACACCTCAAAGTTTATCAAAAGAGCAAAAACAATTTTTTGAAAAAATGAAGGATGATGAAAATTTCAAGCCAAATCCTTCAAAATTTGATAAATCATTTTTTGAAAAAGTAAAAGATATGTTTTCTTAAAAAAAAAATCTTTTTTTATAATTTGTGTAAAAAATTAATTTAAATTTACAATGTTATTAGTTAGATAACTGGTAACACTTTTTCTTTTTCATAGCAATTTTCCCACTCAAATTTTGAGTGGGTTTTTTTGTGTCATAAATTAACGTATTTTTGCGAAATTATTAAGTAGGTCGTCTTATCGCTTCAAGTAATTGAAGAGGAAAGTCCGGACACCACAGAGTAGCATAGCGGATAACATCCGTCCAGCGTGAGTTGAGGACAAGTGCAACAGAAAGCAAGTACAGTTCGGCTGTAGTGAAACCAGGTAAACTCTATGCGGTGCAATGTCATGTATATTGAAATTTTAGAGTCACTCGCTCTATTTCAAGGGGTAGACAGATTGAACTATAGGGTAATTTATAGTCTAGATAAATGATAAGAGCTTTTTTAAAGTACAAAATTCGGCTTATAGACCTACTTAATTTTATCATATTCTTAATATTTACAACGTTTTCGTAATGGTTTTTTATATATTTAAAAAATATTGGTTTGGAAATATTTATATTCTTAAAAATGCCTAAGAAACTAATTGATTGTTAATTAAAGTAATCAATTTTTGTACCTTCGCTAGATTAAAATAACCTAATAAAAAAAAAGAGATATGGCTTTTGATATTGAAATGATTAAAGGTGTATACAGTAGAATGGCAGGAAGAGTAGATGCTGCTAAAACTGTAGTTGGAAAACCCTTAACGTTGGCTGAAAAAATATTATATAATCACTTATGGGATGGGAAAGCTGAAACAGCTTTTGTAAGAGGAAAGGATTACGTAGATTTTGCACCAGACAGAATTGCTTGTCAAGATGCAACAGCGCAAATGGCTTTATTGCAATTTATGCAAGCCGGTAAAAATAAAGTTGCAGTACCTACAACTGTTCACTGTGATCATTTAATTCAAGCTAGAATTGGAGCAGATAAAGATTTGCAAAATGCATTAAATACGAGTAGTGAAGTTTTTAATTTTTTAGCTTCAGTGTCTAATAAATACGGAATTGGTTTTTGGAAACCAGGAGCAGGAATTATTCACCAAGTTGTATTAGAAAATTATGCATTTCCTGGAGGAATGATGATTGGTACTGATTCTCATACAGTAAACGCAGGTGGTCTAGGTATGATTGCAATTGGTGTTGGAGGAGCAGATGCTGTTGATGTAATGGCTGGAATGGCTTGGGAATTAAAATTCCCTAAACTAATTGGGATTAAGTTAACAGGAAAACTATCTGGTTGGACCGCACCAAAAGATGTAATTTTAAAAGTGGCTGGTATTTTAACTGTAAAAGGTGGAACTGGTTGTATTGTTGAATACTTTGGAGAAGGTGCAAAAGCTTTATCTGCTACAGGAAAAGGAACTATTTGTAATATGGGTGCTGAAATAGGAGCAACAACTTCAACTTTTGGGTATGATGAATCTATTGAGCGTTATTTGCGTTCAACAGATAGAAGTGAAGTAGCTGATGAAGCAAACAAAATAGCATCTTATCTAACAGGTGATGATGAAGTATACGCAAATCCAGAGAAATATTTTGATCAAGTAATTGAAATCAATTTGGATGATTTAAAACCACACATTAACGGTCCATTTACGCCAGATTTAGCTACTGTTGTTGGAGAAATGACTGAAAAAGCAAATAAAAATGGCTGGCCTTTAAAAGTGGATTGGGGATTAATTGGTTCTTGTACAAACTCTTCTTATGAAGATTTATCTAGAGCAGCCTCAGTAGCTAAACAAGCCGTTGATAAGCATATTGTTGCGAAAGCTGAATTTGGAATCAATCCAGGTTCTGAACAAGTAAGATATACTGCGGAAAGAGATGGTCTATTAGATATTTTTGAAGATTTAAATGCTAAAATATTTACGAATGCCTGTGGTCCTTGTATTGGACAATGGGATAGAGAAGGAGCTTCTAAGCAAGAAAAGAATACCATTATTCACTCATTCAATAGAAACTTTTCAAAAAGAGCGGATGGAAATCCAAATACTCATGCGTTTGTTGCTTCGCCAGAAATGGTGGCTGCAATAGCAATTTCGGGTAGATTAGATTTTAATCCGATGACTGATAAATTAGTTAACCAAAATGGCGAAGAAGTATTGTTGTCTGAACCAACAGGATTCGAGTTGCCTCCAAAAGGTTTTGATGTAGAAGATGCTGGTTTTGAAGCGCCTATAGAAGATGGGTCGGGAGTAAATGTTGTTGTGAATTCAGATTCAGAGCGATTACAATTATTAACACCATTTCAACCTATAGGAAGTAACGTTAAAGGGGCTAAACTATTAATTAAAGCTTTTGGAAAATGTACAACCGACCATATTTCTATGGCTGGTCCTTGGTTACGTTTCCGTGGGCATTTAGATAATATTTCTAACAACTGTTTAATTGGTGCTGTAAATGCTTTTAATAAAGAGACAAACACTGTTAAAAATCAATTAACAGGTGAATACGGAGCAGTTCCAGATACTGCAAGAGCATACAAAGCAGCAAAAGTTCGTTCTATTGTTGTTGGTGATCATAATTACGGTGAAGGTTCTTCTCGTGAACATGCCGCAATGGAACCACGTCATTTGGGAGTTGCAGCTGTAATTGTAAAATCATTTGCTCGTATACACGAAACAAATTTGAAAAAACAAGGAATGTTAGGATTAATATTTGCTAATGAAGCAGATTATGATTTAATTCAAGAAGATGATGTATTTAACTTCGTTGATTTAAATGAATTTTCTCCTGGGAAGCAATTAACTTTGGAAATTGTACATGAAAATGGAAGTAAAAATGTTATTAAATTAAACCATACATATAACCAAGGTCAAATTGCATGGTATAATGAAGGATCTGCTCTAAATTTGATTAAAAAGGAAAATGCTTGTTAATGAGTGTTTTAACAATATTTTTTACACCTTAAAATAAAAAAGAGGAATTTTTAAATTCCTCTTTTTTATTTTAAATAAATTCATTTTTTTTAACGCTGTTTTATTAGGAATTATACTGCAATTTTAGTAATATAGAATTCTAATTTTGTTAATATTTCTTTTTAAATTTATACTATGAAAATACTTCATATAAGTGCAGAATGCTATCCAGTTGCAAAAGTTGGAGGACTTGCAGATGTAGTAGGTGCACTCCCAAAATATCAAAATAGTTCAACGGTTGTATCCCAAGTTATAATGCCGTTTTACGATAATAATTTCACTCAAAATAATTCGTTTGAAATTGTATATGAATCCGTATTGAAATTAGGTGAAAACAATTTTAATTATAAAATATTGACTTTGAAGGATAATTCTTTAGGCTTCGACTTGTTTTTAGTCGATGTGCCAGAATTATTATTTAAAGATTATGTGTATTCATATGATGATACTTATAGGTTTTTATCATTTCAAATAGCTGTTTTAGATTGGATGTTAACTTTGAAAGTAAAACCAACTACAGTTCATTGCCACGATCATCATACTGGGTTAACACCTTTTATGATGTCTCATTCTACTAAATATATAGATATAGAAAGAATTCCAACGGTGTTAACTATTCATAATGCACAATATCAAGGATGGTTTCCACATGATAAGGTATATTTAATTCCTGAGTTTGATTTTAATAAAGTGGGATTATTAGATTGGGGAGGAAGTATTAATCCGCTTGCTTCAGGTATAAAATGCGCTTGGAGAGTAACTACTGTTTCACCAAGTTATATGAAAGAATTAATAAATGATGCAAATGGATTGGAGAGTTTATTAAAACATGAACAAGCAAAATGTATAGGTATTTTAAATGGAATTGACAAGGAGGTTTGGAACCCGGAAACTGATCCTTATTTAGTAAGAAATTACAAAATCAGTTCTGTTCAGTCTGGTCAAAAAGCAAATAAGAAATGGTTATGTGATACGTATAATTTAGATTTTGAAAAACCACTTTTTGCATTTATTGGACGATTGGTAGGTGAAAAAGGGGCAGATTTACTGCCTGAAGTTTTTAGATCAGCTTTAAAACTTGAAAATATTTCTATACTTTTACTAGGTTCTGGAAGTGAAAAGGTTGAAAAAGAATTGAATGAATTAAAAAAAGAATTTGAAGGTTCTTATAATGCTGGAATTGGTTATAATGAAAGGTTGTCTCATATTATGTATGCCGGTGCAGATTTTTTATTGATGCCTTCAAGAGTGGAACCATGTGGTTTGAACCAAATGTATGCCCTTCGTTATGGAACAATTCCAATAGTTAGAAGTATTGGAGGTTTAAAAGATACAATTATTGATATTGATGAAGAAAACGGCTTCGGAATTTGTCATAAAGAAGTTTCAATTTCAGAAATAACAGATGCAATTCAAAGAGGAATTGAACTTTATAATAATCAACCAAAATATAAACATGTAAGAAAACAAATAATGAGCATCGATCATTCTTGGAATGCTTCAGCAAAAGAATATATTAATTTATACAAATCATTAAAGAGTTAAATTATGTCAGGTAAAAAAGTTTTAGCAATAATATTAGGAGGTGGTCAAGGATCAAGATTGTATCCTTTAACAGCAACGCGATCTAAACCGGCGGTTCCAATTGCTGGAAAATATAGGTTGGTTGACATTCCTATTTCCAATTGTATTAATTCAGAAATTAAGAAAATTTTTGTGTTAACTCAATTTAATTCGGCATCACTAAATCATCATATTAAAAATACCTATCATTTTAGTTTCTTTAGTTCCGCCTTTGTTGATGTTTTGGCAGCCGAGCAAACACCAGGAAACAGTACTTGGTTTCAAGGAACTGCAGATGCGGTTAGACAAAGTATGCACCATTTTTTAAGTCATGATTTTGATTATGCGTTAATATTATCTGGAGATCAATTGTATCAAATGGATTTTAATGAAATGGTAGATGCCCATATAAAAAATAAAGCTGAAATTTCAATTGCAACTATTCCTGTTAACGCAAAAGACGCAACTTCATTTGGAATTTTAAAATCAAATGATAAAAACGAAATTACCTCATTCATTGAAAAACCAGGAGCTGATTTATTACCTGATTGGACTTCAGATACAGGAAATGAAATGAAAAATGAGGAGCGTAATTATCTTGCTTCTATGGGTATATACATATTTAATAGAGATTTGTTGGTTAAATTAATGGAGAACCCAAAGACTAATGATTTTGGAAAAGAAATTATACCACAGGCGATAGATAAAAATAAAGTTTTCAGTTATCAATATGAAGGTTATTGGACTGATATAGGAAATATTGAATCTTTTTTTGAAGCTAATCTTGGATTAACAGATGATTTTCCAAAATTTGATTTATACAGTAGAGAAAAACGTGTTTATACACATGCGAGAATGTTGCCTACTACCAAAATATCGGGAACAATATTAGATAAAACTGTGGTGGCTGAAGGGTGTATTATTAATGCAGGTAAAATTGAACATTCAGTGATTGGAATTAGATCTAGAATAGATTCTGAAACCACTGTTATTAATACCTATATGATGGGGGCGGATTATTATCAATCCCTTGAGAATATTTTAGATAAATCTATTGTGTCTATGGGAATTGGTTCACGTTGTTTTATAAAAAATGCAATCTTAGATAAAAACTGTTGTGTTGGAGATGATGTTAGAATTAATGGAGGAAAACATTTAGAAGACACAGAAACGGATACATATGTAGTTAGAGATGGTATTGTAGTTGTTAAAAAAGGAGCGGTAATTCCAAATGGGTTTATAATTTAAAATATGGAGAATGTAATTGCATACAGTTTATTTACAGATTTTGATATAGATTTATTCAAAGCAGGAAAACATTTTAGATTGTATGAAAAATTTGGTTCTCATATAACAACTTTAAATGGAGTAAAAGGAACTTATTTTGCTGTTTGGGCACCAAGTGCGCATCAGGTATCTGTTATTGGCGACTTTAATCATTGGGTAGATGGTGAATATAAATTAAATGTTCGATGGGATTCATCAGGTATTTGGGAAGGTTTTATACCAACTGTTGGAAAAGGTCATATATATAAATACAAAATTCATTCAAATAACAATAATTTCATAAGCGAAAAAGCAGATCCTTATGCAAGAAGGTGTGAACACCCACCAAAAACGGCTTCTGTTGTTTGGGATGATAAATATGTTTGGAAGGATAATAACTGGATGAGCACTCGTAAGAAGAATAATTCTTTAGATGCACCTTATTCAGTATATGAAGTACATTTAGGTTCTTGGAGAAAAAAAATAGAAGAGAATAGATCTTTATCTTATTATGAATTAGGTGAGGAATTAGTGAGTTATGTTAAAGAAATGAACTTCACTCATGTTGAACTAATGCCTATAATGGAATATCCATACGATCCTTCTTGGGGTTATCAAATAACTGGGTATTTTGCGCCAACATCTCGCTTTGGATATCCAGAAGAATTTAAATATTTGGTAGATCAATTACATCAAAACGGAATTGGAATTATTTTAGATTGGGTTCCTTCACATTTTCCTGAAGACGCTCATGGATTAGGTTTTTTTGATGGTTCCTCTTTATATGAACATCCAGATAAGCGAAAAGGATATCACCAAGATTGGAAAAGTTTAATTTTTAACTATGGTCGTAATGAAGTCCGATCATTTTTAATAAGTAATGCAATTTTTTGGTTAGACCAATATCATGCTGATGGTTTAAGGGTTGATGCTGTGGCATCTATGTTATTTTTAGATTATTCGAGAGAGGAAGGCCAATGGGAACCAAATATTTATGGAGGAAATGAAAATTTAGATGCAATTTCTTTTTTTAAAGAACTAAACGAAGAAGTATATAAATCATTTCCAGATGTACAAACCATTGCAGAGGAATCAACAGCATTTCCAATGGTTTCAAAACCAACTTCAATAGGAGGTTTAGGATTTGGAATGAAATGGATGATGGGTTGGATGCATGATACTTTAGATTATTTTAGTAAAGATTCAATTTACAGAAAGTATCATCAAAATGAAATAACCTTTAGTTTGGCATATGCATTTACTGAAAATTTTATGCTTCCGCTTTCTCATGATGAAGTTGTCTATGGGAAAAAATCCATTTTAGGACGAATGCCGGGCGATGAATGGCAGCGTTTCGCAAATTTAAGATTGCTATATGGTTACATGTTTACGCATCCAGGAACTAAGTTGTTATTTATGGGAAGTGAATTCGGCCAATATGAAGAATGGAATTTTCTAGAAAGTTTAGATTGGAATTTATTGGACTTTGATACTCACAAAAACACTAAGAATTATTTTACAGCATTGAATTTATTCTATAAAACGAATCCTGCTTTGTTTGAAAAAGGGTTTAGTGGAGAAGGGTTTGAGTGGATAAGTTACGATGATAATGAAAATTCGGTTATTTCATATCTTAGAAAGGGAAATAAAAAGGAAGATAATATTTTGGTAGTTTGTAATTTCACTCCATCAACTTTTGAAAAATATAAAGTTGGGATTCCTTATAAATCTAAAATAAAAGAGATATTTAATAGTGATAAAAAAATATTTGGAGGAAGTGGTGTTATAAATTCTAAACAAATTGTATCCAAAAAGCAACCTTGGAATGGAAAAGAGTATTCTGTGGAAATTATATTACCACCAATGGGTTTGACTATTTTTGAGATAAAATAGCATAGATTTAAAAAATAATAATGAAATGCACCAATAATTTTAGTGAATTCTAAAATTATTGGTGCATTTTTAATGAAAAGAAGTGTCTTAAATTTAAGTTTTTTAGTAGGTTTGCAAATACTATTAAAATTGAAAATTTATGATTACGAATACAGAACTACACTATAAAGGAAATCAGTTTCCATCAAAAGTTATTTCCTATAGAAAAGATGTAGATACTTTATATTTTAGTACTTCAAATAGGGTAATCTTGAAGCTGACAGTTATTGCAGATAATGTATTAAAGTTTAGATATACAAATACAGGTCAGTTTGGCTCTAACTTTTCTTATGCAATTGATGAAAATGCTTCAACTGGTTATAATTTTTTGGAAATTAGTGAAGATGATGAAAAATATATTATTAAGACATCTGAGCTTAAATGTTATATTTATAAAGTTGATTTAAGAAATCAAATTTTTGATATTTCAGATGGAACTTTAATTAGTCAAGATGAACTTGGTTTTCATTGGGAAGAAAGTTATGAGTTTGGAGGAAATATTGTTAAAATGACTAAAACTTCAATGGATGGTGAATGCTTTTATGGGCTAGGAGATAAACCAGTTCATTTAAACTTGAAGGGTAAAAGATTTGAAAACTGGGCAACAGATTCATATGCATTTAATAAAGATACTGATCCTATTTATAAGGCGATTCCTTTTTATATAGGGTTACATAGTAAAAAAGCATACGGAATATTTTTTGACAATACATTTAAAACTTTTTTTGATTTTTGTAGTGAAAGAAGAAATGTAGCTAGTTTTTGGGCGCAAGGTGGTGCTATGGATTATTATTTTATTTATGGACCAAAAATGAATAAGGTAATTTCCAATTATACAGATTTAACTGGAACTCCAGAATTGCCTCCACTTTGGGCTTTAGGTTATCATCAATCAAAATGGAGTTATTATCCAGAAAATAGGGTAAAAGAAATCACTCAAAAATTTAGAGATTTAAAGATTCCTTGTGATGCTATCTATTTAGATATTGATTATATGGAAGGTTTTAGGTGCTTCACTTGGAATAAAGAATATTTTCCAGATCCAAAGAGAATGGTGAAAGAATTGGCAGATGATGGATTTAAAACAGTTGTAATTATTGATCCAGGAATTAAAATTGATGAGGAATATTCAGTCTTTAAAGAAGGTTTAGAAAATGATTATTTTTGTAAACGTGCTGACGGTCCTTATATGAAAGGTAAAGTTTGGCCAGGAGAGTGTTATTTTCCAGACTATACAAATCCAAAAGTTAGAACATGGTGGAGTGGTTTGTTTAAAGAATTGGTTGAAGACATAGGAGTGAATGGTGTTTGGAATGATATGAACGAACCTGCCGTTATGGAGGTTCCAAATAAATCATTCCCAGATGATGTTCGACATGATTATGATGGAAACCCTTGTAGTCATAGAAAAGCACATAATATTTATGGAATGCAAATGGCAAGAGCCACATATGAGGGATTGAAGCGATATTCTTACCCAAAACGTCCTTTTGTAATTACTCGTTCGGCTTATTCAGGTACTCAGCGTTATACTTCAACATGGACAGGAGATAATATTGCTAATTGGGAACACCTTTCAATAGCTAATATTCAAGCCCAAAGAATGAGTATGTCTGGATTTTCTTTTGTTGGGTCGGATATTGGAGGATTTGCTGACCAGCCAAATGGTGAGTTATTTGCACGTTGGATTCAGTTAGGTATTTTTCATCCTTTCTGTAGAACTCATTCTTCTGGAGACCAAGGAGATCAAGAACCTTGGGCTTTTGATCCTCAAATCACTATGATTGTTAAAAAGTTTATCGAGATAAGATATCAACTATTACCATATTTATACACTGCTTTTTGGCAATATATAAATGAAAAATCTCCAATTTTAAAGGCTTTAGTTCTTTTTGATCAAGAAGATGCTCAAACTCATTATCGTACAGATGAATTTATTTTTGGTGAAAAAATATTGGTTTGTCCAATATTAGAATCTAATGCAAAAGGTAGAAGAATGTTTTTTCCAAGAGGGAATTGGTATAATTATTGGAATTCAGAAATGATTATTGGAGGAGAAGAAAAATGGGTTGATGCAGATATAAATAGTATGCCTATTTTTGTTAAAGAAGGAGCTATTATCCCAAAATACCCAATCCAACAATATGTAGGGGAGAAGAAAATAGAACAACTTAAATTAGAAATTTATTATAAATTAGGTAGTGAAAAATCTCAGGTTTTTGAAGATGCTCATGATGGTTATGAATATACTAAAGGTAGATTTAGTTTAAGAAATTTTACTTTTGTAGGTAAAAAAGATTCTATAACAATTCAACAATTTAAATCCGGTAAATTTATTACTGAATATCAAACTTTTGAAATTAATTTTCATGGAATTCCTTTCGAAATAGATTTTATTGAAATAAATAATGAAAAAATTGATTTGAAATCATTAAAGGATAATAAATTAATAGTTTCAAAAGAATTTACAGAAATTCAAATTATTGGTAAAAAAATAATTTAATAAATTTAAATATAACTAAAAAGCTCCTAATAAACTTAGGAGCTTTTTTTATTCAGTTTTATTTATTCAAATAAAGGTATAAGTATTGTTACATAACCCCAACTAACTTTTTATTATTTTTGTTTGTAAGAATTAAGAATAATATATTACTAATCATATAAATTTGTATTTATGAAATTATCATTAAATAGAAAGTCAATTTCAAATGTAATATTTGTTATGGCTATTGTAATTTTATTATACCCACCGTCAAGGGAATGGTTTATGAGACAAATTGCATTTGCTCCTTCCGTTGTAGATGCTGAGGATACTGAAAAAATAGTTTCTTATAATTGGAATTTAAATGGATTGAATACTGAAAGTATAAACTTTAATGAATTTGAAGGAAAAGTAGTTTTTGTAAACTTTTGGGCAACCTGGTGTCCACCTTGTAGAGCTGAAATGCCAATGATTCAAAAGTTATATGATGATTATAAAGATAAAGTTGCATTTGTCTTTGTAACATCAGAAAAGCTTAACACCGTAGAAACGTTTTTTAATGATAAAGGTTATAATTTACCAGTTTATAACTCTGTAACTATACCACCAAATAAATTTACTGAAACCAATAGTATTCCTGCAAGTTATTTAATTGATATAAATGGAAATATTCGAATTAGTAAGGTTGGTGCGGCAAATTGGAATAGTGAAAAAGTAAGAAGTTTATTGGATAGTTTATTAAAAAAATAAAACCTGAAGCTTGTTAAAAGGCACTTCAGGTTTATTTTGTAATTGTTTTCTAGTTTTAAGAAGGATATAGTCCATATCTTCTATATTTATCCCATTTAACACGTTTTGCATTTGTAAAATTAACAAAATATATTTTTTTCTTATCCTCTTGTGGTAAACTGTTGTTTAAAGTTTTCATAATAAGTAGTTTTATTGTTTCTTTACTTAAATGACGCTTAAAATATTGTTTTGTTACTCTATTATGTATAGCATAGTACTAAATTAACAATATTTTAACTGAGGAGTTAAATTTTAGCTATTTAATGTTAAAAATAAGTTAATGAAATGAATCTAAAATTCAGCTAAAATTTCATTTAAAACTTCAATTATTATATTGCAACCTTTATAAATTTCATCTTCTGAAATTGTAAGTGGTGGTGTAATTCTAATTGCTCTTCCTTCAAATAATAACCAAAAAAGTAATAAACCTTTATCTAAACAATTTAAAATAACTTTAGAAGCTATCTCATTCGTTTCAACCATAGGAGCAAGCATTAATCCTTTACCTCTTATTTCGGTAATTAAAGGGTGAATAAGTAATTTTCTAAATAAAGCTTCTTTACTAATTGTTCGGTTTATCAGGTCTGAATTCAATAACTCAGTCAGATTTGCTTTGGCTGCAGCAGCGATTACCGGATGCCCACCAAAAGTAGTGATATGACCCAGTTTTGGGTGTTCTTTTAAACAACTCATCATTTCATAGGAAGCTATAAAAGCTCCAATTGGCATACCGCCACCTAAACCTTTACCAGTCACAATAATATCAGGTATTACGCTGTAATTTTCAAAACCAAATAATTTTCCTGTACGACCAATACCAGATTGTATTTCATCTAAAATAAGTAAAGCTCCAACTTCTTCACATCGAATTTTAACCTTTTTTAGGTAATCATTTTGTGGCTCTATAAATCCTGCACCTCCTTGTATTGTTTCAAAAATTACGGCCGCTGTTTTATGAGTGATTTTTGATATTTCATTCAAATTATTGAATTCAACAAATTTTATACCAGGAATTAAAGGTCTAAATGCACTATTTTGTTCTTCAGCACCACACACACTCATAGAACCTTGTGTATTCCCATGATAGCCATTTTTTGCAGCTATTATTTCACTTCTTCCTGTAAAACGTTTAGCTAATTTTAAAGCTCCTTCAGTTGCTTCAGTACCCGAATTAGTTAAATATATTGTTTCTAAGTTTGCAGGTAAATTTTTAGCAAGAAGTTTACAAAGATCTAATTGAGGTTGTTGGATAAATTCACCATAAACCATAACATGGGTATATGCATCAACTTGATTTTTTATTGCTTGCGATATTTTTGGATGATTATGACCTAAGGTGTTTGCTGAAACCCCAGCAATGAAATCTAGATATTCTTTGCCTTTTGTATCATAAATAAAAGAACCATTAGCATGTGAAATTTCCAAAGCTAATGGATAAGAACTCGTTTGTGCTTGGTGTTTTAGGAAATCTTTTTTCAATCTTTCAATCTTTCGTTAAAAACTTTTTTCTTAGCGTCTGTTTCAATTGGTTTTATTTCATCGTGAATGAAAATAGCATCAATTGTTAACGGACGTTCATCCTCTCGCCAAATAAAACCTTCTAAAATTTTTTCATCTTCAGGAAATTTTGAAGGGGGATATGTATTTCCTTCTGGTTTGGTTATAAACTCAATAGTATTTATTTCTTTTTCTTTAAAAGTTATAAAAATATTTTTACTACTTCTCATTTTTGTAATACCAACTAATTTTTTTGTTTCATCTCTTCCATAAAATAATACTTCACTATTTCCTATATTGTTTAATGAATTTAACTTATTATTTTCAAATTTTCCATACATTTTTTTACCCTTCATTTGGCTATAGCCAGAAGAGTCTTTTTGAATCATGAATGCATTACTTAATATTTTTAAAGAATCGAGTTGTTCAGTTTTTGAGTTTGATATAAGGTGAATAGTATCACCAGTAATTTGGTTTCCTTCAGCCCAAATCACAGGGTTTGTGAATAATTTTGTAATTCCAGATTTTTCATCAGTTGATAAAGAATCACATTTCCCTTGTAGATCAGATTTAAAGATCTTCACATGTTTATAGGCTCTTACCAATCTTTCATCTACTTTACCAGTTACCATTAATATATCACCATGAATATAGATTGAATCTTTTTCCATTTTTGAAATTACAACTGCTTTTCCAGTAATGAAAACAGAATCTTTTTCTTTAAAAAACTCAGCATAATTACCTTTAATAATGGAATTATTTGTAGTATCAATAACCTTTATATGTCCTGTTGCGGAAGCAAAATCTTTATTTTGGTTATGATATAAACTATCTCCCTCAATGGTTCTATCGCTGTAATAGATTTTTGAATTTTTTAAAAATTTAGAAATTTTTGTTTTTGTATTGTGTTGACCGTTTTCTGTATACATTGAATTTCCATCTCCTGTAATTGTAGAAGGTCCAAATAAATCAGCAATTCCGGTACTGGTGTAATAATCTAAATGGTTAGAAACTAGCTTACTATCCTTATTTGTAACCTCAACATTTGTAACTGCTTGAAATTTATTTGTTTGTAAATAATAATTTCCAATTTTACTTTTTAATACGTTGGTTGTATCTTTAATAGTACCTCCGCTTTTATAAAATAATTGTTGGTTTTCTCTGTCAAATCGTAAAGTATCCGTTTCTAACGTCATTAATTCATCTTTCAATAATACATTACCCCAAGAGGTTGCAATTTTGTTAACACCATTATAATCGGTGTATTTACTATATTGAAATATGGTATCTCCTTGATTTACAACGACATTACCCATTGCTTTTATTACTTTTGTATCTCCATAAATATAAGCCTTATCGCATCTAATGGTAGCTCCTTCATGTTCTACAAAAACATTTCCTAAGGAAATTGTAGCTCCAGGAAAGTGAGGATCTGTATAAGTATTGTCAGCTCGAAGAATTTTTATTTTCTTATTTTGAGAAAACCCTATACAACTGATGAGTAAAAAAGAAATAAATAATGCTTTTTTCAAATTAAAAATATTTTGACACAAAACTAACGAAAAAGAAGTTTTTAAATTATAAAAATGAGTTAAAAAAAAAGCTTCAAATTTTGAAGCTTTTTTTTATTATCTCATTATTGTTTGTTTTCTATCTGGCCCTACAGAAACAATTGTAACAGGAACTTCAACAAAATCTTCAATATATTTTATATAATCGTTTAATTCTTTTGGAAGTGTACTTTCATTATTCATTGAAGTTAAATCTTCTTTCCATCCTTTCAACTCTGTATAAATTGGAGTTACATTATGTTCTTCAATATTATATGGTAAATGATCTACTTCAGTACCCTTATAATTATATGATGTACAAACTTTTAGAGAGTTAAATCCAGAAAGAACATCTCCTTTCATCATCATTAATTGAGTTACACCGTTAACCTGAACAGCATATTTTAAAGCAACTAAATCTAACCATCCGCAACGACGAGGACGACCAGTAGTAGCTCCAAATTCTTGCCCAACTTTAGACATTATAGCTCCAGCTTCATCAAATAATTCAGTAGGGAATGGTCCCGAACCTACACGAGTTGTGTAAGCTTTAAATATTCCAAATACATCACCTATTTTATTAGGAGCAACTCCTAAACCTGTACAAGCACCTGCTGCAGTTGTATTAGAAGATGTTACAAAAGGATAAGTTCCAAAATCAATATCTAATAATGATCCCTGAGCACCCTCTGCCAATATAGTTTTATTATTTTTTAGTGCGTTATTTAAATACTCTTCACTATCAATAAAAGTTAACTGTTTTAAATAATCTACTGCTTCACAAAATTCAGCTTCTAATTCTTCTAAATTGTACTGAATATCAACACCAAAATAATCAATCATTTTGATATGTTTTTCTGTAAGTGCGTTGTATTTATCTTTCCAGTTTTCTAATTCTAAATCACCGATTCGCATTCCATTTCTACCAGTTTTGTCCATGTAAGTTGGACCAATTCCTTTTAAAGTCGAACCAATTTTAGCTTTTCCTTTTGAAGTTTCGCTTGCAGCATCCAATAAACGATGTGTTGGTAGGATTAAATGAGCCTTTCTTGAGATTAATAATTTAGATTTTACATCTAAATTATAATCAGCTAAATTTTCTAATTCTTTTTTGAAAATAACAGGATCTATAACAACACCATTTCCTACAACGTTTATAGCATTTTCATGAAAAATACCAGAAGGTATTGTATGAAGTACATGTTTTCTTCCGTCAAAAATTAAAGTATGTCCAGCGTTTGGACCACCTTGAAAACGAGCAATTATATCGTAATTTGATGTAAGTACGTCAACAATTTTACCTTTTCCTTCATCTCCCCATTGCAGTCCTAATAATAAATTTACAGCCATTTTGCTTAGTTATAATATGTTAGTTGTTTTGTTTTTTAGTACCATAGAAATATAACGAGTGGTTATGAATTTCAATGTTAAAAGTGTCTTCAATTGTTTTTTTAATAATTTGGACTCTTGGATCGCAAAATTCAATTACTTCACCAGTATCTGTTAAAATAATATGATCATGTTGCTTGTCGAAATATGATTTTTCGTAATGTGCTTGGTTTTGACCAAATTGATGCTTTCTTACTAAGCCAGATTCTAATAACAATTCTATTGTATTGTATAAGGTAGCTCTACTAACTCGGTAGTTTTTATTTTTCATTTGGATATAAAGTGATTCTATATCAAAATGATGGTTTAAATCGTAAATTTCTTGTAATATGGCGAACCGTTCTGGTGTTTTTCTATGGCTATTTGCTTCAAGAAAATTCACGAAAACATTTTTTACAATTTTCTGATTTTCATTACTCATATTTAAACTATTTAAGCTGTAAAAACTAAACAACAAAGTTACTCCTTATTTTTTAAAATTAAATGCAAACGATTATATTTATTCACATAATTTATTCATAAATTAATGTTTATAAATTCTATCAACTGTTTCAACTCCTTCTATTTTTTTGATGCTGTCGCTTAATTTTTGTAATTGACTTTTATTTTGAACACTTACCGTAATTCTTCCATCAAATATTCCGTCTAATCCAGAAATATTTAAGCTTAGAATATTAACATTCATATTTTTAGAAATCACTTGGGTAATTTCATTAACCATTCCAACATGATCTTCTCCATTAATTTTCAAGATGGCTTTAAAATCTTGTTTTGTAGAATCAATCCACTTCGCATTTAATATTCTGTATGCATAATTAGCTTGTAAACTTATAGCATTCGGACAATCTTTTTTATGTACTTTAATACCATCATTAATAGTAATAAATCCAAAAACTTTATCTCCAGGAATAGGATTACAGCACATAGACATTTTGAAATCCAATCTTTCTTCTTCTTTACCAAAAACTAAAGAATCATACCTATCTGTAACTTCATCTTTATCAGCAATATCGGAATTAGAGCTGGAACTTCTCCTTATTCTATTTTTAAAGAAATTCATAAAGGCATTATTTCTATGAGAAATAAAATCTTTAAGTTGTATGTTATCAATAGAACCGTTCCCCATTCTATAAAATAAATCTTGGCTAGTTCTTAATTTAAAGAAAACAACAAGATCATTGACTACTTTTTCATTTAATGTAATTTTTAAATGACGTAATTTTCTTGTTAAAATTTCTTTTCCTTCTTCAGCAATATTCTTTTGGCCTTCTTTTAATGCGCTTTTTATTCGGGTTCGAGCTCTCGCGGTTACCACAAAATCTAACCAACCAACATTAGGTTTTTGATTTTTTGAAGTAATAATTTCTACCTGATCACCACTTTGTAATTCCTGACTAATCGGTTTTAATTTACCATTTACTTTTGCGCCTCTACAATTCATTCCAACTTGTGTATGAATAGCAAAAGCAAAATCTAGCGCAGTTGCATTTTTAGGTAATGCTTTTAATTCACCGTTAGGTGTAAATACAAAAATTTCTTTTGCATATAAATTCAATTTAAAATCTTCTACAAAATCTATCGCGCTACCACCTTGATTTTCAAACGTTTCTTTAATTTTATTTAACCAATCATCTAAACCGCTTTCGCGCTCATTTTGATTTTTATATCGGTAATGTGCAGCATATCCTTTTTCAGCAATTTCGTCCATTCTTGAAGAACGAATTTGAACTTCAACCCATTTACCTTGCGGCCCCATAACAGTAATATGTAGCGATTCATACCCTGTTGATTTAGGTTGACTTATCCAATCCCGCATTCTACTTGGGTTTGGTCTAAAATGGTCAGTTACAATGGAGTAAATTTTCCAAGCATCGAATTTTTCATTTTTTTCGCTGGATTTATAAATAATTCGAATTGCAAATTTGTCGTAGATTTCGTTGTAAGTAACTCCCTGCGATAGCATTTTCTTTCGGATTGAATAAATAGACTTTCTTCTACCTTTTATAAAGTATTCAAAGCCCTCTTTATCTAAAGATTCCTTTATGATATTTGAAAAGTTCTCAATATATTTATTTTGAACTTCTTTACTTTGACTAACCTGATTTTCAATTTCAGTAAAAATTTCAGGTTCTGTATATTTTAAACCTAAATTTTCAAGCTCAGTCTTTATATTATAAAGTCCTAATCTATGAGCTAGTGGAGCATAAATATACAGCGTTTCAGAAGCTATTTTTTCCTGTTTATCAGCTGGCATTGCATCCATAGTTTGCATATTATGCAATCTATCAGCAATTTTTATTAAAATAACTCTAACATCATCATTTAATGTTAAAAGCATTTTTCTAAAGTTCTCGGCTTGAACTGATGCGTCTTTATCCTTTTTTAAATGTGAAATTTTAGTTAAACCATATACAATTCTAGCTACGTTTTCACCAAATAAACGATTTATATCCTCATCTGTAAAGTCTGTATCCTCAACTACATCATGCAGTAATGCAGCAATAATGGAAGTGGTATCCAGTCCAATTTCATAAGCAACAATTTTGGCAACTGCAATTGGATGATAGATATAAGGTTCACCAGTTTTACGTCTTTGATTTTTGTGTGCTTCAACAGCAATATCAAAGGCTTTTCTAATTTCCTTTTTATCTTCATCAGTAAAAGATTGGTAAGCACCTTTTAAAAGGTCTTTGTATCGCCTTGCAATCTCCTTATTTTCTTCTTCTAAACTGATATTGTATGTCATAATTTAAAAATAGTATTTTAAATTTAGTAAACAATTTTATTTTTTTAAATTTTGTATACGTTGCAACAAAGTAGGATGAGAGTAATGAATTTTCACATATAAATTACTAGGAGTTAAATTACTCAAACTATTTTTTGATAATTTTCTTAGGGCTGAAATCAAAGGGGCTCCAGAAAAATTAAATTTAGCATAATCATCTGCCTGATATTCAAATTTTCGAGAAAGTAAATTCATTAAATATCCGGTAATTTCAGAAATTGGGCTATATAAAATTGTGAAAGCAATTAAACCAATATGAAAACTTGCTTCTTCAACACCTAAAGCTTGAGATAAAGCCGTATTGCCAATTAAGATTGATAATATAAATAAAGTGAAACCTGTTAAAATAAGAGATAAAAATAAATTATAAATGATATGTTTCTTTTTATAATGTCCAACTTCATGAGCAAGAACAGCAACAATTTCGTCTGTTTCCAAGTCATTTATAAGCGTATCATATAACGTAATTCTTTTTTGAGATCCAAATCCTGAGAAGTAGGCATTTGCCTTTGTAGACCTCTTAGATCCATCAATTACAAAAATATTATCAAGCTTAAATCCTACTTTTTGAGCAAAATTTTCGATAGCAGTTTTTAAATCTCCTTCTTCTAAAGGTGTTTGTTTATTAAAAAGAGGAACAATAATTTTTGAATAGAACATATTCATAAAAATTGAAAATAAACCCATAAAAACCCAAGTATACAGCCAAAAATTAGTTGTAGTTAATTGGTAAAACCAAGTGATTAATGCTAAAATACCACCACCTATAATTAATAACATTAACCACCCTTTAATTTTGTCGAGTATAAATGTTTTTTTTGAAGATTTGTTAAATCCATATTTTTCTTCAATTGTAAATGTTTTATAATATGAAAAAGGTAATGAAAGCAAGTCACTTACAAAAACTATTATCCCAAAGAATATTAAAGTTATTAAAATAGCATTGTTTGATAAACTTCTGGAAATTTCATCAACAAACGCAAAACCATCAAAAATAAAAAATAATAGAGTAGTGGATATTGAAAATGTACTAACTAAAAATGAAAACTTGTAATTCTCTTTTTTGTACTCTTGAGATTTTTGATATTCTTCATTATTATAAACACCTTCTAATTCTGTAGGAATAGTGTCATTAAAGTGTTTCGAATTTAAAGCGTCTAAAAAAGTATCAAATAAAAATTTAGCTATAATTATTCCTATTAAAATATAGAAAATTGTGTTTGGATTCATAAAATAAATTTTAATTAGGTATTTGTCTTTGTCTAACAGCTTCAAAAAGAATAATTGCCGCGCTTACTGAAACATTCATAGAATCAATAGCGCCGCGCATTGGAATAATGATATTTTTGGTAGTGTTTTTCAACCAATCTTCAGTTAATCCCGTAGCTTCAGTTCCAACAATAATAGCGCTTGCTTCAATATAATTAATGGATTGATATTCCACAGAAGCGGTTAATGCTGCGCCATACATATTAATATTTTTTTCTTTTAAATAAGAAATAATTTCAGCGGTTGAACCAGTTGCAATTGTAGTTGTAAAAACACAACCAATACTTGTTCTAATAATATTTGGATTGTAAATATCTGTTTTTGGGTTGGCTATAAAAACAGCATCAATTCCTGCTGCATCAGCTGTGCGCAACAAAGCTCCAATATTACCCGGTTTTTCAGGGGCTTCCGCAATCAAAATTAAGGGGTTTTTTGAAGTTAGTTTTATTGAATTAATATCTAAATTTTTACATTTTGCAACGGCTAAAATACCTTCAGTAGTTTCTCTTAAGGCTAATTTTTTATAAACTTCATTTGAAATATGAATCACTTCAAAAGTTGATTTTGAAGCTTTAATTAAAGTTTCGATTTCTCTATTTTTAATAATAGAAGTGTCTACTAAAATAGTTGAAATTTCATATGAACCCTTAATGGCTAAGGATATTTCACGTAAACCTTCAATTAAAAATGTTTGAGTTTTTTTTCGAACTCTTGATTTATCTTTTAATTGAATAAGTTCTTTAATAAAAGAATTTTGGGTACTAGTAATTTCTTTTTGCATACATAGTTAGCTTATGCGCAAAGATACTAATAATAACGATTTTCGGTAATTATAGAGAAATAATAAAAGAGATTATATTTTATTTTAAATACAATCTCTTAAATTTAGTTCTTTGAGTTGTACTTTTTTGAATAACGTTTCCATAATTCTGTTTGATGTGTCTCTAAACTAATCTTCCTGCCTTCAATAAAAGCATGAGTAAGTTTATTTGTTCTCATATCTAAAGCATCTCCTTCAGAAAGAAATAAAGTAGCATGTTTCCCAACTTCTAGCGTTCCAACTTTATCATCAATTCCTAAGATTTTAGCTGTATTTGAAGTAATTAATTTTAACGCTTCTTCTTTGTCTAAACCGTATGACGCATAGGTTCCAGCATAAAAAGGTAAATTTCTTACACTCATTCTTTCCATACTACCTTCCATACCTATTGCTACGGTAATACCTTTTTCAACAAGCATTTTGGCGGTTCTAAAAGGAAAATCATAATCAGCATCATCACCATCTGGTGTTCTATGAGATCGTTCAATAATAACAGGAATATTATTTTTCACTAATAAATCTGCAATTTTGTATGCTTCATTTGCATGAACTAATACAATTTTTTGAATCCCTGTTTCCTGTGAAAATTGAATTGCATCGGTTATTTCTTTCACCCCATTTACATGTATGTATAATTTCTTTTCACCATTAAATAGTCCAGCTAATGCATCATAAGGTAAGTTTCTCGGAGATTGTTTACCTTTTAAATAATTTTTTGAATTGTTTATGAAATTTGAAATATCTTCAATTTCTTCTGAGTATTTTTTATTTTGTTTTAAACCAGGATCTTCACCCCTCCAACGATTTCCATAAGCGAAACTTTTTGGCCAATTAATATGTATTCCATCATCTGTTTTAACAGAAGCATCTTCCCAGTTCCAAGCATCAAATTGTACAATTGAAGAAGTACCTGAAATTACACCGCCACGAGGAGTAATTTGCCCCATTAAAATACCGTTCGGTCTTAGACTTTCAACAACTCTAGATTCAGCATTATATGCAATTATACTTCTAATATGAGGTAACATTGAACCAATTTCATCATCATCAACACTTGCTTTTACGGCATCTATTTCACCCAATCCTAATGTTGAATTTGCAACGATAAAACCTGGATAAACTTCTTTCCCCTCAGCATTTATAATTTCACCTAATCGAGCAATTTTTTCTGTTGCACTTCCTACAAACTTAATTTTTCCTTCAGAAAACATAATTAAAGAATTTTCAATAATTTTTCCATTTCCTAAATGAGCAGTAGCCCCTTCAATGCTGTAATCTGTGGTTTGTTTAGGAGCAGGTGTTTGCTGTGCCATTGAATTTGTGACTGCAAATAAAATGAATGCACTATAAATAAAATATTTTTTCATTTGTTTTAATTTAAAAGTTTAACACGGTATCACAATGAAAATCTATTGTAGTTTTCTTTTTAGGAGATTGAACAGATTTACCACTGCTTTTTTCATTTAGCATCATATTTATGAGTGTATTTCTTTCATTTTTAACTTCATTTCTTAATTGTAAATCTCTATGTATGTCAAAATATAAAATACCATCTACCAAAGTTTTTTCAGCTTTGGAATAAATAGATAATGGATGACCACTCCATAAAACCACATCTGCATCTTTTCCTTCTTTTAAACTACCTATTCGTTGATCTAAGTGTAATAATTTTGCAGGATTAAGTGTAACAAATTTCCAAGCGTCTTCTTCAGTTACATCTCCATATTTCATTGTTTTAGCAGCCTCCTGATTTAATCTTCTACCCATTTCAGCATCGTCAGAGTTTATTGCTACTGTTATTCCTAAATTGTGCATTATACTGGCATTGTAAGGAATAGCATCACTTACTTCATATTTATACGCCCACCAATCAGAAAATGTTGAAGCTCCTACACCGTGCACTTTCATTTTATCAGCAACTTTATAACCTTCTAAAATATGAGTAAAGGTATTTATCTTAAAATTGAACTTATCTGCAACCTTCATAAGCATGTTTATTTCACTTTGTACATAAGAATGGCAAGAAATAAAGCGCTTGCTATTTAAAATTTCAGCCAAAGTTTCCATTTCGATATCTTTCCTATATGGTTTCCCACTTTTTCGTATTTGATCATATTCTTTGGCTCTTTGAAAATAATCCATATACACTTCTTCAACACCCATACGAGTTTGTGGAAATCTAGTTCCATTTCTAGATCTTGATTGTTTTACATTTTCACCTAAGGCAAATTTTATGAATTTATCATTATTTTTAATTAGCATTTCATCTGCTGAAGCTCCCCATTTCATCTTAATAATTGCAGAGCGACCTCCAATTGGATTTGCTGAACCATGCAATACCTGAAGAGAAGTAACTCCACCGGCTAAATTTCTGTAGATTTTTATATCATCAGGATTTAAAACGTCTTCAAGTGTTACTTCTGCCGATGAATTTTGGCCTCCTTCATTAATAGCGTCTGCAGCTATATGTGAATGTTCATCTATAATTCCTGCAGTAATGTGTTTTCCTGTTCCATCAATAATAATTGCATTATTAGTTTTTAGATTCTTACCGATTTTAACAATCTTTCCATCTTTAATTAAAACATCAGTATTTTCTAAAATTCCTTCTTTTTCATTCGTCCAAACAGTACAGTTTTTAAATAAAATTATTTCTTGTTTTGGTTTTTCAATAAACCCGAAAGCTTTGTTAGGGAAAGTGATTGGTAGTATTACAGGATCTATTTTTTCAGTCGCTGTGTTTTTTTTAGCTTCAATAGTATCAGTTAATATTTTAGTGGCAACCCATTCAGATTCATGACCATTTATATCAGTAATGATTCCTTTTAAGTTATCTTCATTTTTAAATACTCTTGCATTTAATCTTGTAGATTTTGAAGGAGTTATTGTATCTGTTATAGAAATGTTTACCCAATTATTTTTAAATGAAAAAGTAGATTTTAGCTTGGTTTTTCCATCTTTAATGGTGGCACTTGGTTTGCTTGTTTTTCCAGAAATAGCAAGGTTATATTTAGAATTATTAAATGTTAGCTCATAATTTCCTGATATATCTTTAATGGCTCTATCATTAATTACATTTTTTTCGCCTTGAACCCAATTTTCATATAAAATAGTTTCTTCATCAAAAATATTTCCTGAAGTAATTAAAAAATTAGCAAAAGTCCCTTTTTGCAAACTACCTATTTCATTTTCTTTACCTAAAATTTTAGCTGGAATGGTTGTTAATGCTTCTAATGCAGCAGTTTTGTCTAATCCATAATTTATTGCTTTTTGAAGGTTTTTTGAAAACTCTGAAATTGACTTTAAATTGTGGGTTGTTAAAGAAAATCGAATACCGTTTTTATTTAAAAGGCCTGGATTCGCAGGTTCCTGATTCCATTTTCGCATATCACTTAAATCAATTTCATTTGCTAGATATGGATCACTAACATCGTATGGTTTTCTAAAGTTGATAGGAATAATGAAGGAAGCATTTGTGGCTTTAATTTCAGCTAAATTTTCATATTCATCTCCGCCACCAACAATAACATATTGAATGCCATATTGATCTCCTACTTTGTCGGCTCTTAAGTCGTTTAATTTACTTCCGGCTTCAAATATCTGGACCAAACCTTTATTTTTATTTAGCGCCTCAAGAGATAAGTCTTTATTGTTTAAATTTCCTTTTGAATACCACTCTCCATCTAAATACATTTGTCGAAGTAAGGCCATTGATCCCATTAATGAATTAGGATAGGATTGGTTGGTTTGAACACTTCTTTTAAAAGATAAATATTGTGCTGATTTTTCATCAAGAAATCTATAGCCATTATTAGCATTAGCATTTAATGCAATTAATAACCCATTTCCACGAACAATTCCATCTTGTAAGTGAGTATTTACAACTCCAAAACCAGCTTCAATGAATTCTTTAGCTTTTTTATTATCAAATTTAAATATATCAATTGGGTTTGTTTCTGGACGAATATGATCATTCCAATAATAACCGCTTCTTGTGGGGTCATATTGGGCAGAATTAAATGAATTATTAGTTCTTTTTGGTTTTTCTATTCCAAAATCAGTATAAAGATCAATAAAAGAAGGATAAATGCTATTGCCTTTTAAATCAATAATTTTTGCATCATTTGGTATTTGTATTGATGTGCCAATATTTTCAACTTTACCATTTTTTATTAGAAGAGTACCATTATTAATAACTTCCGAGGGGGTCACATAAATAATTGCATTGGTAAAAGCAATTAATGATATTTTAGTTGTTTTTACTCCTGAATTTTCTGGAAAATATTCTTGAGAATATGTAAATAGAGTAGCAAATAAAAACACGTAAACAAGTGCATATTTCATTAGAAGAAGAATTTTAATTTATTATAAAATTACCGTTATGATAAATTAAACCTAATTAAGAATGGTTTTTTAACAAAATTTTAAGAAAAATAGTGAAAAATATGCATAAATAATTAAATTATACTGATAAAATGTGAATCGTAATTATTGAAAATCAACAGTTTTGTAATAATTAATAAGTAGAACAAGCATTTTATTATAACTCTTAATTCCGTCTTTTTGTTGATTAGCCTTTAAAAAAGAGTCGTAAAAAGTTTTAAAATATTTCTCAGACCAATTTTGGTAAGATTCCCAAAAATCTTGACTTTGTTGAATATCTTTTAAAACACCAGTATTTATTTTAGCTTTTAATAATTCAAAAGTTACAAGGTCTTTATAATAAATTTCAGACAAGCAATACCGTAAAGCATTTAAATAGCCGGAGTATTTAAAAAAGTTGTCGTTTGAATTTGTTGCGGCTAAATAACCTACAAAATTAGCTTCACTTTCAGGTGCTATCCCAATCTGATGCGCTAATTCATGACAAACCGTTGCTGTATAAGAATTTTTCGGAATTAAAATATTTGCTTGTGTTTCATTTGTAAAAGGGTTTAAATAACCTCCAAAACCCATATAAGTTAAAGGAGTGCTAAATAAGGAGTTTTTAATTCTTAATTTCGAATATTTAAATTGAGGAAATTTTAATTTTAGCTGGTTATAAACTTCATAAGAATTATGCCTTATTTCTTCTTTTGTTAATGGGTTTTCAACTAAAACAGTATCGTTTTTAGTAATAGACACTTGAGTTTGATTAACTATTTTAATTAATTTTTCAGTAAAAGAAGTAAGTTCATTTATTGAATATGGTTTTACCTCAAAATTTAAATTTTTATACACTGGTTGTCTAAAATAATTTAATCCCCAGTTAAAATGAAACATAAAAAAGAGGACTGAGATATATGCACCAATTTTAAAAAACAATGTTTTAAATTCTATTTTTTTATTTTTAATTAAAGAGTATGTTTTTTTTATTATGATGAAAATAAGAAGGCTATAAAGTAAATCGCCAAAAGAAAAAGGAAGCCAACTAAATGCAAATTGTAACATATTTGAAATAATAGGGTACAATCCGTTTGCATAATAAGTTTCAATAAAAGATGGATATTGCCCAATTAATTGAACAAAAGCCCATTGCATAACCAATAAAACGGTAAGTATTTTATATGTTTTTTTTATTTGCATAGCTCAAAAATATGAAATAAAATGTGATTGAATGAAATTAATAGTTATTAACAAATAATGTAGTTGTGAACAATTAATGTTTAAAAATAAAATTAAAAATTACACTCAAATTTGTCTTTTAAAATTTACATTTGCTTTCAAGAAAAAGTAATTTTAATTTGAAATATTTTTTTCGAAAAAAATACTAATTGACAAGAGTTTTTAGCCTCAATTTTGTATATTATCTTAACTTTAAAAGTTAATTTACATTAAAAAACAATAAATATCTAGTGAAAAATTTACAACCGATTCCTTCGAAAAGTTTTAAAAAAAGTTCAGTTATCAGCCTTGAAAAAGGTAAATTACCACCACAAGCACTTGATTTAGAAGAAGCTGTGTTAGGGGCGATGATGATTGATAAAAAAGGAGTTGATGATGTTATAGATATTTTACATCCTGAAGCTTTTTATAAAGAAGGCCATCAGTTTATTTATGAAGCAATTTATGCGTTGTTTCAAAATTCTGAACCAACAGATTTATTAACTGTTGCAAATCAACTTAGAAAAACGGGTCATTTAGATGTTGTTGGTGGTGATTTTTATTTGGTTGGATTAACACAAAAAGTGTCATCATCTGCACATATTGAATTTCACGCTCGTATCATTTTACAAAAATATATTCAAAGAAAATTAATTTCAATTTCTTCTGAAATTATTGAAGAAGCATATGATGAAACTTCTGATGTATTCGATTTATTAGATAGTGCTGAAACAAAGTTGTTTGAAGTTACTCAAGGAAATTTAAAAAAGGGATCTGAAGATGCTCAGGGATTAGTAAGTCAGGCGATTAAGAAAATTCAGGAAATTTCCAATAAACAAGGAATGAGTGGTGTTGCAACCGGATTTACTCGATTAGATGAGTTAACATCAGGATGGCAACCTTCAGATTTAATTATTTTAGCAGCAAGACCTGGTATGGGTAAAACTGCTTTTGTAATGTCTATGGCAAAAAATATGGCAATTGACTTTGATTGTCCTGTTGCAATATTTTCTTTAGAGATGTCTTCGGTACAGTTAATTACTCGTATGATTTCAAGTGAAACTGGAATTTCATCTGGAAAATTAAGAAAAGGTAATTTAGAACCTCATGAATGGGAGCAATTAAATGTTAAGGTGAAAAACCTATCTAAAGCTCCAATGTTTATTGATGATACACCATCTTTATCAATTTTCGATTTACGTGCAAAAGCGCGTCGTTTGGCATCTCAACATGGTATAAAAATTATTGTAATTGACTATTTACAGTTAATGACAGCGGGAAATTCATCTGGAGGTAATCGTGAACAAGAGATTTCTACAATTTCTAGGAATTTAAAGGCTTTAGCAAAGGAATTAAGTATTCCAGTAATTGCACTTTCACAGTTGTCGCGTGCTGTTGAAACTCGTGGAGGAAGTAAACGTCCATTATTATCAGATTTACGTGAATCGGGTGCAATTGAACAAGATGCCGATATTGTTTCTTTTATTTTCCGTCCAGAATATTACGGACTTACAGAATGGGACGATGAAGAAAGAACTCCTTGTGAAGGACAGGCAGAATTTATTGTGGCGAAGCATAGAAATGGTGGTTTGGAAAATATTCGATTGAAATTTACAGGTCATTTAGCTCAATTTAGTAACTTAGATGAAGATTTTGGTAATGAATTTCATTCAAAAATGAACAGTTCAATTCCACAAAGTAGTATTCCTTCAGCTGAAGATGCTTTTGGGTCTCCTGATAATTTCGACGATAGTGACGTACCTTTTTAAACAATTTAATAAAATAATAGGAATTACTAAATATTCATTAGGTACAAAATTAATTGTGCTCTTTTTTCTTTGTAGTTCACAAAGTATTTTAGCTTCATTCATTTTAATTCCTATGGATGATGTTACCCAGACAAATCATTTAAAGGCATATGGAATTACTTTTTGGTCGTTACAACAAGGAAACAAAGCTAAGTGGTTGTTAAATTATGAAGGAGGTTCCTTTTTATTAGAAGACAATAATGCTACAAGAAATGAATGTAAAATTCGAGGAGTAACTTTCCAAATTATTTCTGATACAGAAACTTTAAAGATTTTAGAAGAAATAAGCAGTCCTTCAAAAAATATGGATGCTGTTATTTTAGAAAAAGCTCCAAAAATAGCTGTTTACTCTCCAAAAGATAAAAAACCATGGGATGATGCTGTTACAATGGTTTTAACGTACGCTGAGATTCCCTTTGATGTTATTTATGATGAAGAAATTCTTGAAGAAAATCTTTTGAAATACGAATGGTTACATCTTCATCATGAGGATTTTACCGGTCAGTTTGGCAAGTTTTATGGAGCATATAAAACAGCGCCATGGTATATAGAACAAAAGAAATCGGCTGAAGTATTAGCTCATAAATTGGGTTATGAAAAAGTATCTGAAGAAAAGTTGGCGGTTGCTTTAAAAATAAGAGATTTTGTAATTGGTGGTGGTTTTATGTTTGCAATGTGCTCTGCTACGGATAGTTTTGATATTGCCTTATCAGCTGAAGGTGTTGATATTTGTGAATCAATGTTCGATGGAGATCCTTCAGAAATTGAATATCAAAGTAAATTAAATTTCAAAAAAACATTTGCATTTAAAGATTTTACTTTGGTAAGAAATCCATCTGAGTACGAATTTTCATCTATTGATATGACTCGAAAAAGAGAAAATATAAAAAGAACCACAGATTATTTTTCTTTGCAGGAATATTCGGCAAAATGGGATCCTGTTCCAACAATGTTATGTCAAAACCATACACAATTGGTAAAAGGTTTTATGGGGCAAACCACTTCTTTTGATAGAGCTGAAATAAAATCGAACCTATTGGTTTTGGGAGAAAATAAAACCAATAATGAAGCGAGATATATTCACGGTGTAAAAGGAAAGGGAATGTTTACTTTTTATGGCGGGCACGATCCTGAAGATTATCAGCATAGAGTAGGAGATGCTAAAACAGAATTAGATTTGCACCCAAATTCCCCAGGGTATCGTTTGATATTAAATAATGTATTATTTCCTGCTGCAAAAAAGAAAGAACAAAAAACGTAATTAGTGTTAATAACAACAAAATAACTTTCTTTAAAAAATATGTTGTTCCAAAATTCAAAAAGGTTATTTTTGTGGCGTTAAAATTAAAAACACAAAAATGTCAACTACACAACAACTGCAAGATTTTGCACAACAAGTAAGAAGAGATATAGTTCGTATGGTACACGCCGTAAATTCAGGTCATCCAGGAGGTTCTTTAGGATGTAATGAATTTTTAACTGTTCTTTATCAAGAGGTTATGGATTATTCTACTGATTTTACTATGGATGGTAAAAATGAGGACTTGTTCTTTTTATCAAACGGTCATATTTCACCAGTTTTTTATAGTGTTTTGGCAAGAAGTGGCTTTTTTCCAGTAAAGGAATTAGCAACGTTTAGAAAATTAAATACACGTTTACAAGGGCACCCAACAACTCACGAAGGATTGCCAGGAATTAGAATGGCTTCAGGTTCATTAGGACAAGGAATGAGTGTTGCTATTGGAGCAGCTCAAGCTAAAAAGCTAAATGGAGACAATAAATTAGTGTATTCTTTGCACGGTGATGGAGAATTACAAGAAGGACAAAATTGGGAAGCTATCATGTATGCTGCAGGTAAAAAAGTTGACAACTACATTGCCACTATAGATTTTAATAAACAACAAATTGATGGTTCTACAAATGATGTTCTACCAATGGGTGATTTAAAAGCTAAATTTGAAGCTTTTGGTTGGGTTGTTTTAGATATTGAAGAAGGAAATAATGTAGAAAGCATTAAAAAAGGATTAGCTGAAGCTAAATCTTTAACAGGCAAAGGAAAACCTATTTGTGTATTACTTCATTCAGAAATGGGTAATGGAGTTGATTTTATGATGCATACTCATGCTTGGCATGGTAAAGCGCCAAATGATGCACAATTAGAAATTGCTTTAAATCAAAATCCTGAAACTTTAGGAGATTACTAAATAATTAAATCCTGCTTTTTGCAGGATTTTTTATATCTATTAATTTATTTTACTGTGTTTTTGAGATTGTAAGAATACAGCTATATTTGTGTCTATATTAATATTTTAAAATTATACTTGTGAAAATAGGAATTGTATGTTATCCAACATTCGGTGGAAGTGGAGTAGTAGCAACTGAATTAGGAATGGCTTTGGCGCAAAAAGGGCATCAAGTTCATTTTATAACATATAAGCAGCCAGTCCGTTTAGATTTTATTTCAAATGATATTCATTTTCATGAAGTTTTTGTTGAAGAATATCCTTTATTTCATTTTCAGCCCTATGAGTTAGCATTATCAAGTAAAATTGTTGAAGTAGTTCAAGCATATAATTTGGAAATATTACACGTTCATTACGCTATTCCACACGCATATGCGGCGTATATGGCAAAACAAATGTTAAAAGAGAAAGGGATTGATATTAAAGTTGTAACAACTTTACATGGTACAGATATAACATTAGTTGGAAGTCATCCAAATTACAAAACAGCAGTAGAGTTTAGTATTAATAATTCAGATGTAGTTACAACGGTGTCAGAAAGTTTAAGAAAGGACACATTGCGTTTATTTTCAATTAGAAAGGAAATAAAAGTGATTTATAATTTTATTGACTTTGAAAAATATCCTGAAATTAGTTCGCCAAATTGTTTGCGTAACACAATTGCAAATGAAAATGAAAGGATTATTACTCATATAAGTAATTTACGTCCGGTTAAAAGAGCTATGGATGTGATAGATATTTTTTATAAAATTCAAAAAAAGATTCCATCTAAATTGTTACTTGTTGGAGAAGGGCCTGACAGAGAGCAAATTGAAATTAGAGTAAAAGAGTTAGGGATTTTTGATAAAGTACTGTTTTTAGGTAACAGTAATGAAGTAAATAAGTTACTGTGTTATTCCGATTTGTTTTTGCTACCATCAGAAACTGAAAGTTTTGGATTGGCCGCTTTAGAGGCAATGGCTGCAAGAACACCAGTTATTTCAACAAACTCTGGTGGATTGCCTGAGCTAAATATTAATGGTGTTACAGGCTTTTTAAGTAATGTTGGAGATACTGATGATATGGCTAAAAATGGAATTTATATTTTAGAAAATCTTGATAGATTACAGCAGTTTAAGGAAAATGCTTTAAACCAAGCCAAAAAATTTAGTTTACAAAACATTTTACCTTCCTATAAGGAAGTTTATAGAGAAGTAATTGAAAATTGCTGTTAAGAATTATAATAGTTTAGTGCTTCAATTAACACCTCTCTTTCAACTTTACAATCTAATTTAAAATATTCAAAATCAGTAAGTAAAACAAAATTCACTTGTCCGCCTACATTCTTTTTATCATGAATTAAAAGTTCTAAAATCCCTTCAAAGTCAGAATTTTCTATTTTAACTTTTCCGTAAATAGTTAAAATAGTTTCTTTAAGTTCTTTAAGTTTTTCAGAGGGAAAACCAACTAGTTTTTCTGAAATATATGCTTCCGTTACCATTCCAATAGCAATGGCTTCCCCATGAGTTAAATTCTCTTTGTTTTTTGATTCTAAAAAATAAGATTCAATAGCATGTCCTAAAGTGTGACCGAAATTTAAAACTTTACGAAGTCCTTTTTCCTTTGGATCTTTGGTAACCACCTCATTTTTTATTTCAATTGATCGGTGTATTAGAGTTGCAATATTATTTAAGGTAAATTCATTAAAACAGTTAATATTATTCCAAAGTTCAATATCGTAAGTTACTCCGTATTTTATAATTTCTGCAAGTCCGGAACGAATTTCTCGTTCTGAAACAGTTTCTAAATATTGAGAATCTATAAGAACCATTTGAGGATCCGAAAATAAACCAATCTGATTTTTTAAAACACCTAAATCTACTCCGGTTTTTCCTCCAACAGATGCATCCACCATACTTAAAAGTGTTGTAGGAATATTAATAAAATCAATTCCTCTTTTAAAAGTTGATGCCACAAACCCACCAAGATCTGTAATTACACCGCCACCTAAATTAATAAGTAAACTTTTCCTATCTGCACCAAGTTCAGTTAGCGCATGCCAAACACCCGAGCACGTTTCTATATTTTTATGAACTTCACCTGCTTCAATCTCAATTATCTCAATTTCTTTAGTGGTTTCAATTTCTTGAAGTAAAATTGACAAGCAATTTTGGTTCGTATTTTCATCAACTAAAATAAAAATCGTAGAAGGGTTATAATCAGCTAAATAGATATTTAGTTTTTTATAAGCTTCTTTTTCAAAGTTTACGAAGTAATTATTGGATAATATAGGTGTCATTTCGGATAATATTTTGTGCAAATTAAAGGTAAAAAAATTAAAAAATAAACTGTTTGTAAGTATCTTTGTGTAAATGAAATTTATAATGGAAAAATTATTTGATAATACTGAAGTAGCTTTTGCTTTAAAATCAAATTCTGAGCTTGATAGGGCTTTCTATTTGTTCGAAATGATTAAGCGTGAGCCTCTTGTTAAAATTGGAACAGCTGTAACTAAATTTGCTTTAAAAACACATTTACCTGTTGAAGGAATTATTAGGGCCACTGTTTTTGATCATTTTTGTGGTGGTGTAACAGAAAAAGATTGTATGCCAACAATTGATAAAATGTATACAAAAAATGTGCATTCTGTGTTAGATTATTCTGCTGAAGGAAAAGAAGTTGAAGAGCAGTTCGATTTAGCAATGGAGAAAACATTGAATACTATAAAATTTGGTACAGAAAGAAAAAGTATTCCTTTCGCTGTATTTAAACCATCTGGTTTTGGTAGAATAGATTTATACCAAAAAATGACTGAAGGTGCGCATTTAGACGCTCATGAAGAAATAGAGTGGAAGCGAATCAAGGAACGTTATGATATAGTAAGTAAAGCTGCATTTGAAAGAGATGTACCTTTATTAATTGATGCCGAAGAAACATGGATGCAAGGTGCTGCAGATGATTTAATTGAAGCAATGATGAAAAAATACAATACTAAAAAAGTTATTGTATTTGGTACTTTACAATTGTATCGTTGGGATAGATTGGATTATCTTAAAAAATTACATAATCGAGCCAAAGAACAAGGGTTTATGGTTGGAATGAAGTTGGTTCGTGGTGCATATATGGAAAAAGAAAGAGAAAGAGCTGAGGAATATGGTTATAAAGATCCAATTTGTGAAAATAAAGCAGCAACAGATAAAATGTTTAATGATGTTTTGACTTATATGTTTAAAAACATAGAGGAAATGGCCATTTTTGCTGGAACCCACAACGAAGAAAGTTCATATTTATTAATGGATTTAATTGCAAAATCTGGATTAGATAAAAATGATAAAAGAATATGGTTTGGTCAGCTTTATGGAATGAGTGATCATATAAGTTACAATTTAGCAAAGCAAAATTATAATGTAGCTAAATACTTGCCTTTTGGGCCAGTAAGAGACGTGATGCCTTATTTAATTAGAAGAGCTGAAGAAAACACTTCGGTAGCTGGACAAACAAGTAGGGAGCTTAATTTATTGAAAACTGAGCGTACAAGGCGTAAAATATAATTTTATTTTTAAACTTAAAAAAGAGCTGTTTTTACAGTTCTTTTTTTATTTAGTTGTAAATCAATAAATTAAACACAAATTATAATTTGATTTTAATAGTATAAAACAAAATAAAACAACTACTTTTGCAGCTGCTTAAAAAAATCAAATTATGCAATCTATTAGAAATATAGCTATTATAGCTCACGTTGACCACGGTAAAACTACGTTGGTTGATAAAATTATTGATCAGGCTCATATACTTGACGAACGTAAAGTTAGAACCGATTTACTTCTAGACAACAATGATTTGGAACGTGAACGTGGAATTACAATTTTATCTAAAAACGTTTCTATTAATTATAATGGAGTTAAGATCAATATTATTGACACTCCTGGTCACGCCGATTTTGGTGGTGAAGTGGAACGTGTTCTTAAAATGGCAGATGGTGTTTTGTTATTGGTAGATGCATTTGAAGGACCAATGCCTCAAACTCGTTTTGTTTTAGGAAAAGCTTTAGAGTTAGGATTAACTCCAATTGTTGTTGTAAATAAAGTTGACAAACCAAACTGTACTCCAGATTTAGTTCATGAAAAAGTATTTGATCTTATGTTTGCATTAGATGCAACTGAAGAACAATTAGAATTTGATACTATTTATGGTTCGGCAAAAAATGGGTGGATGAATAGAGACTGGAAAGAAGAAACTGATAACATCATTCCTCTATTAGATTCAATTATTGAAAATATACCAGAAGCACCTTATAAAGAAGGTACTCCTCAAATGCAAATTACATCATTAGATTTTACATCTTTCGTTGGTAGAATTGCAATTGGTCGTGTTTTTAGAGGTGATTTAGAAGAAGGAAAAGACTATATGTTATGTAAAGCTGATGGTAGTACTAAAAAAGTACGTATTAAAGAATTACATACATTTGAAGGGTTAGGGAAAGATAGAGCCGCTAAAGTAAGGGCTGGTGATATTTGCGCTATTACTGGTATTGATGGATTTGATATTGGAGATACTATTGCAGATTTAGAAAACCCAGAAGCTTTACCTAGATTAAAAGTAGATGAACCTACAATGAGTATGTTATTTACTATTAATAACTCTCCATTTTATGGTAAAGAAGGTAAGTATGTGACATCTCGTCACTTACGTGATAGATTATATAAAGAAACTGAAAAGAATTTAGCTCTAAGAGTTGAAGATACCGACACTGAAGACAAGTTTATTGTATTTGGTCGTGGAATTCTGCATTTATCGGTTTTAATCGAAACAATGCGTAGAGAAGGATATGAATTACAGGTTGGGCGTCCACAAGTTATTATTAAAGAAATTGATGGAGTTAAGTGTGAACCATATGAAACATTAGTTATTAATGTTCCTGAAGAATCTGCAAGTAAGGCTATTAACTTAGTATCTCTTAGAAAAGGGGATTTATTAGTTATGGAGCCAAAAGGAGATTTACAACATTTAGAATTTGATATCCCATCAAGAGGTTTAATAGGTTTACGTAATAAAATTTTAACGGCTACGGCTGGTGAAGCTATTATAAACCATAGATTACGTGGTTTTGATGCCTATAAGGGAGATATTGCTACATCTAATAATGGTGCAATTATTTCTTCTGAAACTGGTAAAGCAACTGCATATGCTATTGATAAATTACAAGATAGAGGAAAGTTTTTTATTGATCCAAACCAGGAAATATACAAAGGTCAGGTTGTTGGAGAAAATAATAAGCAGGAAGATATGTCTGTTAATTTAATTAAAGGAAAAAAATTGACAAACGTTCGTAAATCAGGAACTGATGATAGCGTGAAAATTGCTCCAAAAATTGACTACTCACTTGAAGAATGTATGGAGTACATTAAAGATGACGAATATTTAGAAGTTACTCCAGAAAGTTTACGTATGCGTAAAATTTCATTTAGATAAAAAGTAATTTCTTTTTTAGATAATAAAAAGCTTCCAATATATTGGAAGCTTTTTTGTTTATACATCTTTTATGTACGTGACTTAAGTTGCGGATATGTATATTATTAGTTTGAAATTTGTATAGGTAAAGTTGTTTTGGTCTAATTGAAATATTAATTATTAAAAATTATCATTATGAAAACAACTAAAATTGTAGGGTTTGTATTATTAATTTTTTTGGTTTCTTGTACATTAAATTCTGAAACTGTTACTTATGAAGAAATTGAAGAATTTAAACAAGGAAGCATAATAAATGAAGAATTAATACAAGATGAAATCGATGATTTATTTTTTCTAAGAGAAGAAGAAAAATTGGCGAGAGATGTGTATTTGTATTCATTTGAAAAATACAATAAGAAAATTTTTGATAACATTTCTAATAGTGAGATTCAACATATGAAAAAGGTTTTGGATCTATTGGAAAAATATCAATTAAGTGATCCAGCTTCGGATGATGTCGGCGTTTTTAATAACTCAGATTTGCAAAAGTATTACGATGATTTAATAGCACAATCTACCATTTCTTTATTAGAAGCACTTAAAGTAGGGGATAAAATAGAAGAGTTAGATATTCGAGATCTAACATTAAATGAAGAAAGAACTGATAAGTTAGACTTATTATCCGTTTATGGTTCCTTAAAATGTGGATCTCGCAATCATTTAAGAAGTTTTAACAACCAAGTTTTAAAAAATAATGGAGTTTACATTCCTGAATATATTACTCAACAAGAATTCGACATTATTACTAATTCCGCAAAAGAAAATTGCCGATAATAAACGAAATCAATATTTTAAAGATTGAGAATAATGGTATACGGTTAGAGATTTAGAATTAGTGTTTTTTATGCTATCTACCAATATAATAACGGTTTAAATTCTTTTTTCAGTAAGAGTACTATTTGATTTAAGTCGTTATTTAGTGAATCCTATATAATTTTTTTAGTAAAAACATGAATATTACTAATTTATTAACATTTTTTAGAATAAATTTTAAGTAAAAATTTAAAATTTTATGAAAAAGCCTCTTAGTACTTCCTAATAATTCGATTATTTCTCGAATACCCAATAGAATATAGGGTTTTGGTAAAAGCGTGAAATCATAATTAGTCAAGAAACCATCTTTAAAACCAGTAAATTTTGCTGTATCTGCGATAATTTAGGGCTTATATTAGAAAGTTTTCACCATGAAATTTGGTTTATTTAATAATTGTATATACATTTGAGGTATATACAACAATAGTATAGAAAATAGTTGTCCCCCCGAAGTTGAATAGAAATGATAAAAAGGAAGCGTTAAACTTACCTAGTTATACAATTGATAACATATTGCATACTGGTAACTGGATGAATGAAAATTTTTCAAATCATTTAAAACAATACGCTTTATCTATTCAACAATACCAAGTTTTAAGTTCTTTGAGAGATTTAAAAGGAAAGCCTACAGACCTTTTAACCTTACAAAACCAAATGGTTAGTAAAAATAGCAATACAACACGTTTAGTTGAAAAGTTAAGGTTAAAGGGATTGATTTCAAGAATTCAAAATGAGGAGAATAGAAGGAAAGTTGATATAACAATTACATCAGAAGGTTTAAAGTTATTAAGTGAAATTGATGCAGTTCAATCAAATTTTGAAAATCAAACTGTTAAGAATTTAACTGAAAATGAAATTTTAATTCTCAATACGTTATTGGAAAAAATTAGAATCAAATAATATTTTCCCCAAAAAACAGCGGTACTTTTTAAAGAGATACCTAAATAAACCCCTAAGGTATTTCTTTAAAAAGAGTCAAAATTAAGTTTAAAAAAAATATGAAAAAGATAATTTAAATTCAAGAGGTAGTTATACTGTAGTCACATACCTATAAGGCAATCCAAAAATGCTTTATGTAAAGTTAGATGACTAGTAAGAACTTTAGATCTACCTCTTCTTTAAAAAATAAAATAGTGTAACAATAAATAAAGAACCTAAATTTTAAAACCCTAAAAAAATGACTTTAATTATTATTCCATTTTCTATTAGTACTTACAATAGAATGTTTCTTAAAGAAAATTTATTAATAAGAATTTTGAAACAAAAATTTTTATTATTAATAATTAATTCATTTGTAAAATTCATCAATAGAATATTTATACAGAAGTCGTTTTATAAAGCGGCCGTAAATTATTTCTTGGAAATTACCTTTCCCACAACGGATAGTAGAAGAGTAAATATTTACGGCTGCATTTTTTAACCCAAATAATAATCCTTAAGTGTTAAACCCCAAAATCTAACCCCATCTAACATGAAATCCATTAAATTATCATTCGTTCTAATTTCATTTGTTTTTGTTTTGTTCACATCTTGTACTCCTGGCAACGACGATTTTCACATTGAAAAAGTAAATGATATTCAAAAACAGTACTCAGAAATAGATTTAGAAATATTAAATCTTGTAAATGATTTTAGAAACTCAATTGACTTAAATTCATTAGAAAAGATGAATATTATTTCTTCTGTTGCAGAAACACATACAGATTATATGGTTCAAACAGGTTTGGTTAATCATGATTTTTTTCTTGAACGACAAGAAAGTTTAATGAAGAGTGTTCAAGCAATTTCAGTTGCAGAAAACGTTGCTTATGGATATAAAACAGCACAAGATGTTGTTAACGCCTGGTTAAAGAGTGATCTACATAGGGAAGTAATTGAAAATCCAAGATTTACTCATTTCGGGATTTCATCCGAAAAAAATAATGAGGGTAGATTATTTTACACTCAAATTTTTATAAATCGTTAATTTTTAAATAGTTATATTATGGTTTTAGTAGAAGAAAAATTAAAAGTAGAAATTAAGTACAAAACAAGAAACGTGCTTAGAAAAATTTACATCAATACTATAATGCCTTATTTTAATTACAAAAACAAAACAGGCAAAAATGTATACACTCGAAAATGTTGTGCTAAATTATAGTTACTAATGTAAAAGCCTAAAAAAACAGCCGCAATTGCCATAGAAAAAATGTCGTCCCCACGAAAATTTTTTACTGAACAAGCATTACGACTGTAAATTTTTCAAAAATATTTCTACAAATATTAATGAATTAATGTTTTAAACCATTAATAATGGTATGTAAATTTAAAATTAAACATTAATAATTCCAATTAATTTCAAATTTAATTTAATTGTATATTTATAAAATATTATATTAAATACTTAAATGAAATTAATAAGCCATTCTTTCCCAATAACAGTAAGTCCAGACGAAATAGACGAATTAAATCATGTAAATAATATTAATTATTTACAATGGGTACAACTTGCAGCCAATAAACATTGGAGTATACTAAGTAATTCAAACCTAAATACTGAATTTGTTTGGGTAGTAATTAGACACGAAATAGATTATTTTTCTGCGGCTTTATTAAATGATGAATTAATAATAAATACTTGGATTGGAGAATCTTACGGTGTGAAGTCAGAGCGTTTTGTGGAAATAAAAAGAAACGATAAAGTTTTGGCAAAAGCGAAAACCATTTGGTGTTTATTGGATAAAAAAACGATGAGGCCTGTTAGAATCCCAAAAGAGATCATTCATATTTTACATCCTGAAAATTAATCTGGTTTATTTTTTTCTTCTATCCATTTAGATAGATATTTTGTACTCTTTAATTTATGGTGAAGAAGCATAGAGCCCACGAAATTATTTTCTCTATGTACAATTAACTTTTCATCAATTTTTTGAATTCTTTTCATCAATTTTTTTGTAAATATTTCTTTTGAAAAACATGTATCAATAATGTTTACACCATTTTGTTGAACTACTTTCCATATATTTTCATCTAAATATAATTTTATAGCTTTTTTTGCAAATAGAGTGGGATCGTCTTCAATAAAGCCATTCCATGGTAATTTATCTTGCATACCTTCAGCTCCAATTTGTGAAGTTACATTTGGAGTTCCGTAAAGCATTGAGTCGATTAATTTACCTTTTAATCCAGCTCCAAATTGTAATGGAGCTAAACAAACTCTTGAATTTTTAAAAACTGTTTCAGTATCTTTTGCCCAGCCTTTAATAAAAAAGCCTTCTTGTTTGTTATGTAATTGTTTAACTTTCTCAGAAGTATAGGCACCATAAATGTGCATTTCTACATTTGGTAATTCTTTATGAATCAATGGCCAAATAATTTGTTTTAGGTATAAAACAGCATTCCAATTTGGTTCATGTTTAAAATTTCCGATAGAAATGAAATTTTTTCTTTGATCAAAACTAGGATAGGAGTTAAATAGTTTAGTGTTTACAGAATTTAATAGAAATGGTACATAAATTAATAGTGACTTGTTTATTTTAAAGGTTTTCGTTAATAACTCCATTTCAAATTTTGAAATGATAAGTGTTAAGTCGCACCTGTAAATACTTGCAATTTCTCTTTTGGCAATGTCATTTGTTAAAAGTTTTAAAGATACCTCGGTGTTTTTTCTATAAGCCGTATGTCTGGCATATCTTAAAAAATGCAAATCCTCTGTATCAAGAATTCTTAAGGCTTTTGGGCAGTTTTCTTCAATTCTCCAGCCAAACTGTTCTTCAGTTAAATATCTGTCGAATAAAACCACTACAGGGTTTATTTCTTTTAAAATGACGTCGCAACTAGAGTTGTTTAATTCAATATCAATTGTTTTAATGTTTAATGATGAGAAATTGAAAGAATTAATGTTTTTTGAAGCTGTACTTGCAAATGTGATGTTGTAATTTTCTTTTTTAAATAATTCAATTAATTGGAGCATTCTGCTTCCTGCTGCAGTTGAATTTGGTTCTGGCCAAGTAAATCCAATTATTAAGAGGTTTTTCATAAGTTCAAAAGTATGAAAGTTACTTAGTATTTTATAAAAAATAGGAAATAAAAAAAGCCTGAGTACATAACTCAGGCTTTTGATACTTTTTGAGTGAACTTATGTGAGTATTTCTTTTTTTTGGGAATCCATTGAAAACCAAATTAGGAACGCTGCAAAAATAATTATTGTTATTGGCATACCTATATTTTTACCAGTGATTTCAACATAATCTTGAATAAAAAAGGTGTAAGTAGATTGTGTCAAAATTCCGAGAAGCGAGAGTATAAAAAGCAATAAAGCTATTTTTTTTCTCAAGAAAAGAGCAATGCATCCTATTGTGCCTCCAAAAACAGCAATTGCGAAGGCTGCAGTAACCCATGCGGGTACATTATTATAATATAATTGATCTGCTTCTGGTAAAAGAGATAAAGCTTCTTCGGTCATAAATGCTTGTCCTAAATAGGCTAAAACACCCATAATATTCCAGAGTAATGCAACTACAGTTATAATCCAAAAAGCCGTTATTGGTTTATTTGATGCGTTTTTCATATTGTAAAATTTATATTTATTTAAATAATTTAAAGTACAAATTAAGAATTATAAAATATATGTGCAACACTTCTTAAAACACCTAATAAATTTTTAAAACCATTTTATGGTTAAATTAATCAGAATTTGTTTTATAGAATTATAAGGTGGAAATAAAAACTCAAGAATTCCTTTTGTGTGTTGTTTTAAAAATGATCTTTGATTTGAAAACTCCTTAAAACCATAAAAACCATGACTTTTTCCAATTCCGCTGTTATTTGAACCTCCAAAGGGTAAGTTAGTATTAGAATATTGCACAACATTATTATTAATACAGGTGCTTCCAGCTCTTGTATTGTTTATTATTTGATTAATGTTTTTAGTATTTTTACTATAAATATATAAAGCCAAGGGCTTTTCTTTAGTGTTAATAAATTCAATAGCTTTATTTAAATTGCTATATGAAATAATTGGTAAAATTGGGCCAAATATTTCATCACTTAAAAGAGTTGAATCCTCACTTAAATTAGTAATTAGAGTAGGAGAGATGAATTTATCAATTTCATTAAAATCTCCACCAAATTCAATAGTTGCACCCTTAATTTTAGCATCAGTAATATGATTAATAAGCCTGTTGTAATGACGATTATTCACAATCCTACAATATGATTTAGATTCGGCAGAATTATCTGAATAAAACAACTCTAATTGTGATTTTAATTTCTTTATAAACTTTTCTTTTATAGTTTCATGAAGTAAAATATAATCTGGAGAAACACAAACTTGTCCATTATTTAAAAATTTTCCCCAAGCAATTTTCTTTACAATTGCATTTAAATTTGCTGATTCATCGATAATAGTAGGAGATTTACCTCCTAACTCTAAGGTGATCGATGTTAAATTAATTGCGGCTGCTTTCATTATTTTCTTTCCAACGTTTGAAGAGCCAGTAAAGTAAATATGGTTAAAAGGAAGTTTTAATAGTTCTTTTGAATCTTCAATATCACCTTCTATTAATATTATTTCATCTTCCTTAAATAAATCAGATACAATTTCTTTCATAACAGCAGAAATATGTGGTGTTATTTCAGAAGGGTTTAAAATAACTGTGTTTCCTGCGGCAATTGCCGAAACTAAAGGCCTAAATGTAAGATTTAAAGGAAAATTCCAAGGAGACATTATTAAACAAACACCTTTTGATTCATATTTATACCAAGAAGAAGCTCCTACTAATGTAATTGGTGTTGAAACTCTATGAGTTGACATCCAAGATTTTAGATGTGTTTTAACATGTTTAATTTCACTTGTAATAGGGTAAATTTCAGTGAGATCAGTTTCTAAAAAAGGCTTTTTAAAATCGTTAAATAATGCTGATTGAATTTTTTTTCGATAGGTAGTTTCAATAGCTTTTTTTAAATTATTTAATTGTAATATACGATCCTTATAGCTTGAATTGCCTATGTTGTACTGATTTTCTTTAAGTTCATTGAATAACTTAAAATACTTGTTATTTTTGAATTCATCCATAGGTGATTTAATTTTTCAAATATTTTTATTGAATATTTATACTCTCAGTGTATTTTTTGAAGTGTTTAAAATAGATTGCCAACCTGCTTTTTGCATTTCAATAGGGTTTTGATTTTCAACTTCAATTATTGTTACAATTATCTTTGTCTTTTTATTTTCCGCAAAAAATTATATTATTTTAATATTATTAAAAATAGAAAGCCCAACAAAAATAAAGAAGACATATAATTTAATATTCTAATAAAAGTTTAGATTCACTCTCAAATATAAACTTTTTTCTTATTCATAAATTCATTTTTGTTTTAGTTGTGATATAATAATTAATTTTTTGAAGCCTGTTTTTTGTTTTTAAATAATTTATTATTAGGTTGAAATTAGGGAATAGGGAATCAGTTTTTCAGATGTTTTGTTAATAAAAAAAGAAGTAAATTCTATTATTTTAAAAGGTGTAGTAAATTCAATTATTATGAATTATTTAAGGATTAAATGTATATTTTTTAAACTATGAGCTAAATTTTTAAAGGCTTTTATCGTTTAATATTTATGAAATTATATGAAATTTTAATATTAAACAATAGCTTTAAATAAAATCATTAAATATCTAATATTAAGCTTTATAATGTAATTTAAGGAAGTGTTATTAAATGAAAATAATCAATATAGATTTTATTTATACTGAAGGATTACCTGAAAAATAGCTAAAAAAATTATACTCACCAGTTGAATTTAGTGTAGAGCTAATTTTTGATTAAAAAATTGAATTTTTAACGTTGCAAAAAGTAAGTTATAAAGTTGTTTAGAAGCTTTTTGAAAATTAAAAAAGAACTAAAAATGAAGTTTGAAATAAATATTTAATTACATGAATTATTAAATTGCTTTAATTGTTTGTGAAAAATTCAAAACTTAATTTTATATTTGCAAATAATTAAGTATTTTTATTATACTATTAAATACTTTTAATTAAGTCATTAAATCTTCTATAAAAAATTTATTCTTAAGTAAATTGTTGGGTTTTGAATGACGCCTTTTCTGTTTAGGAAATAACAGAGTTAATAATAACCTTAAAAATCAATAAAAATTAATGGCAGGATCACAAGAAACCTTTGGTAAAAAAGAAAGAGAAAAAAAACGTTTGAAAAAGAAGCAAGATAAATTGCTTAAAAAAGAAGAGCGTAAAGCCAGTGGTCAGGAAAGTATGTTTGTATATGTAGATGAATATGGGCAACTTACTGATACTCCGCCGGATCCTTCAAGAAAAATAAAGGTTGATGCTTCCAGTATCGAAATTGGAATCCCAAAGAAAGAAGATAGAGTTGAAGAACCTGAAGAGGCTAAAGAAGGAAAAGTTTCATTTTTTGATACTTCTAAAGGGTTTGGTTTTATTATTGATAGTAAAACTCAAGAAAAACACTTTGTACACGTAAGTGGTTTATTAGAAGAAATTAAAGAAAATGACAAAGTTACTTTTGAATTGGAACGTGGATTGAAAGGCTTAAATGCTGTTAGAGTTAAAAAGATATAATTTTTGAATCATAAAATTTTAAAAGCCACTTATTTAAGTGGCTTTTTTTATTTTACACAATTTTTTAAACTTATAATTCGGGTTAGTACTTAATGACCCCATAAACAATAAAATAGGGTTGTTTTAAGTTCTTGTAAACTTGGATTGTTTAAATACATATAAATAACCGTACATTTGCACTTTTATAAATTTAAGGTATGTCAACATTTTTAGAGTTAGGTGTTCAAAAGGAATACGTAGTAGCATTAAAAGAACTGGGAATTAAATATCCTACTGAAATTCAGGAGAAATCTATTCCTATTTTATTAAAATCAAAAACCGATTTTATTGGGTTAGCTCATACGGGTACTGGAAAAACAGCTGCTTTTGGTATTCCCATTTTGAATCATATTAATACAAATTCTCCAAATGTTCAGGCTTTAATATTAGCTCCAACGCGTGAATTAGTTCAGCAAATAAAAAAGCAGCTATTTAAATATACCAAATTTATTGAAGAGAAAATTTTTATTGAAGGAGTATATGGGGGTGAAAAAATAGAAAAACAAATAAACTCTTTAAAAAGAACTACACATATTATAGTTGCTACTCCCGGAAGATTAATTGATTTGATTGAAAGGGGTGATGTTGATTTAAAAAAAATAAAAATATTGGTATTAGATGAAGCTGATGAAATGCTAAATATGGGATTTAAAGCAGATTTAAATAGGATATTAAAATATACGAGTGGTTCAAGAAATACATGGTTGTTTTCTGCGACAATGCCTGATGAAATAAATCGAATTGTTAAAACTTATTTAGATATAAATGCACCTAAGGTAGCTGTTAATAAAAATTCAGTAGTGAATGAAAATATTACGCACCAATATATAAAAACAGATATAAAAGAGAAGCCTTCGTTAATTGTTAAATTACTTGAAAGAAGGCAAAACGATAGAGGAATTATTTTTTGTAGAACGAAAGCAGGAACACAAAACCTGACAACTTTATTAAAAGAAGAAGGTTTTTCGGTTGAGGCATTAGAAGGAGATATGCAGCAAAAAGAAAGAGATAAAGTGATGAGAGCTTTCAAAAATGGTAGCTTGCAAGTTTTGATTTCAACGGATGTTTCAGCTCGAGGTATTGATGTTAGTGATTTAGCGTTTATAATACATCATCAATTACCAGAACAAATGGAATATTATACACATAGAAGCGGAAGGACTGCAAGAGCAGGGAAAACTGGTTTTTCGGTTGCCTTAATTTTACCAAATGAGATTACAAGAATTCATCAAATTCAAAAAGAGCTAGGTATTAAGTTTGTTGAAATTACTATATAAAAGTATTGAATTAATTAAGAGATATTAAAAAATCCAGTCTATTTAAATAGATTGGATTTTTTTAAATTATATACATTACTACTATATTTTAATTTTTTTGAATTAAATAAATCAAACATTCAATAAATTTGAAATTAATTGCAATACTGGAATTTTTTTTTAAAAAAATAGCTCTCTTATTTGATTTCAACCTTATTTTTTCTGTCAAAAAAGTTACATTTCATTAAATACTTATAGATTCTTTTCTTGAAGAAACACTATTTAACCTACTGGAAAATAGTGTAAATGAATAAAAAATATGTTTGTTTCTAAAAATTTATATATATTATTAAGATAAAATTCGTAAAAAACCTATTAAAGGTCGTAAATTGCGAGCTATAAAAAAATCAAAAGCGTGTCAATAAAAACTACAGAATTAGAAGAAACAAAAGCTGGAAAGGATCTTTATAGCTACCAAAAAGAGGCTATTGGGAAAATTTTTAAGAGATTTGAAGAAGCACGAGAAGACTATCATTTATTGTATCAGTTACCAACAGGAGGTGGGAAAACTGTAATTTTTTCTGAAATGGTAAGGCAGTATTTAAAACATCATAATAAAAAAGTTTTAGTACTAACACATCGAATTGAACTATGTAAGCAAACATCTAAAATGCTTACGGAATTTGGAGTAGTAAATAAGGTAATTCATAGTAAAGCAAATTTAGATGATCAAAGTTTATATAGTTGCTTTGTTGCGATGGTTGAAACCTTAAACAATAGGCTAAATGAAAATAAATTAGATATTTCAGATATTGGATTGGTGATTATTGATGAAGCGCATTATAATTCATTTACTAAAATTTTTAAATTTTTCGATAAATCTTTTATTTTGGGAGTTACAGCAACTCCACTTAGCTCGAATATGCAATTACCAATGACAGATAATTATGAAGAATTAATTGTTGGTGAAACCATTGAATCTTTAATTCAAAATAAATTTTTATCGCGAGCAGTAACATATTCTTATAACGTTGGTTTAACATCTTTGGTTGTTGGGGCAAATGGAGATTATACAGTAAAATCATCTGATGATTTGTATACAAACAGCGATATGTTAGGGAAATTAGTTGAAGCTTATGAAGAACGTTCTAAAAATAAAAAGACATTAATTTTTAACAATGGAATAAATACTTCTCTAAACGTTTACCATACTTTTAAAGCTGCCGGCTATCCGATTGCTCATCTTGATAATACGGCGTCTAAAACTGAGAGAGAGCAAATTTTAAAGTGGTTTAAAAAAACACCAAATGCTATATTAACATCAGTTAGTATTTTAACTACTGGTTTCGATGAGCCAACTGTAGAAACAATTATTTTAAATAGAGCTACACGTTCTTTAACTTTGTATTATCAAATGATTGGTCGTGGTTCACGTGTTTTAAAAGATAAAAGTACATTTAATGTTATTGATTTAGGGAATAATTTTCATCGTTTTGGAATGTGGGGATCAGACCTGAATTGGCAAAAAATATTTAAATCGCCTAACTATTATTTAGATAATTTATTAAATGATGAAGAAATAGAAGGTAATTTTAGGTATGAAATGCCTTCTGAGGTCCGAGTCAAGTTTGGAAATACAGAAGATGTTTTCTTTAATATTAAAAAAACCTATGTAGAAGTAATTCAAAAAGGAGAGTCTTCTAAAGAGGTGTTAAAGCGTTCTATTGATCAACATGCAAGAATATGCATTGAGAACAGTGAAGATGTATATGATGCGCTTACTTTAATGAATTTACTTGGAGATGATATTGATTATAGAATTCACCAATATATTCGTTGTATTTGTAAGAGTACAAAAAACTTTACCGACTGGTTAATGGATGATTATAGAAAAAAACTACGAGTTTACTTAATGGATAATTTTGATACGTTATTTGAAGAAATTCACGGGAGACCGCCAGAAGAATAATATTTTAGCAGAAAAAAATATATGTTTACTATTGTTAATGTATGTATTTAAAATAATAAAATCAGTCTATTAAATAGGCTGATTTTTTTTATAGTGTTGTAAATTAAAAGAAATCATTTAAAAATTTACTATTTAAAATAATACTATTTTTGCTGCATGGGACATTCTATTAAAGATCAACAAGAAATATTAAATAAATTAAATATTGAGAAATTGAATCCTATGCAGGAGGAAGCTCAAGAAGTAATTTCCAATAATAAGAACACAGTTTTACTTTCACCTACTGGAACAGGTAAAACACTGGCTTTTTTATTGCCTGTAATTGATCTACTAGACGTTGCTTGTACAAAAATACAATTGTTAATATTAGTTCCTTCCAGAGAGTTAGCTATTCAAATTGAGCAAGTTATTAGGGAAATGGGTACTGGTTACAAAGCTAATGCGGTTTATGGTGGGCGTGGGTTTTCAAAAGATTTAATAGAATTAAGTCATCCTCCAGCAATTTTAATTGGTACTCCAGGTAGGGTAGCAGATCATTTAAGAAGAGAAACATTTTCTACCGAATTTATTAAAACGTTAGTGTTAGATGAATTTGATAAATCTTTAGAGATTGGTTTTGAGGATGATATGCTTCAAATAATTGCAGCTTTAAGAGATGTTACAAAAAAAGTATTAACCTCTGCAACCCAATCGGTAAATATTCCAAAATTTGTAGGCTTAGAAAACCCAAAATTTATTAATTACTCAAAAGAAGAAACTTCACTTCTTACCATTAAAAAGGTGATTTCACCTTCAAAAGATAAAATGGATACTTTGGTAAATATTCTAAGTCAGATTGGAAATGAACCAACTATTATATTTTGCAATTTTAGAGATACTATTGAAATGGTTAGTGACTTTTTAACGGATCATAATATAAATCATGGTTGTTTTTATGGAGGGATGGAGCAAAAAGATAGGGAAAGAACATTGATAAAGTTTCGTAATGGAACACATCAAGTAATCGTAGCTACAGATTTAGCAGCTAGAGGATTAGATATTCCAGAGATTAAATATATTATTCATTATCAACTACCATTGAAACAGGATGAGTTCACTCACCGAAATGGTAGAACAGCAAGAATGAATAGTAAGGGTACCGCTTTTGTGATTCAGTGGGAAAAAGAAAAACCTTCAGAGTTTATTGAAAGTGCACCGATCGAAATTATTAAAAATCAAGTGAGATCTATGACTTCCAAATGGGCAACCTTATTTGTTTCAGGAGGGAGGAAAGATAAAATTTCAAAAGGTGATATTGCAGGATTATTTATAAAGCAGGGTAAATTAAATAACGATCAGTTAGGCTTAATAGAGTTAAAACAGGATTGTGCCTTTGTTGGTGTTCCGTCTTCAAGAGTTAACGACCTTGTAAAACTCTTAAATAATTCTAAGATAAAAAAAAGAAAAATTAGAGTTTATCTTATATAGTTATTTGAATCCTTTTTATAAGTAAAACCAGTACATTTGCCAACTTAATTTAGCATATGTCTAGTCCAAATAAGTTTTCAGTTATAAATCCAAGTAAGGTTCCTTTTTTTTATGGATATATAGTTCTAATTATAGGAACAATTGGAGTTTGGTTTAGTATGCCTGGTCAAACGGTTGGAGTATCTGTTTTTACGGATCCAGTAAAAGATGCTTTAGGACTTTCAAGAAATCAGTTCAGTAATGCATATATGATTGGTACTTTTTTAAGCTCTTTGCTTATCGGAAATGCAGGGAAGTGGTTCGATGTTTATGGAGCCCGTTATGTAGCCTTTTTTGCAGCGGTTACCTTGGGTTTTTCACTTTTATTATGTTCCATATCGGTTCAATTGAGTGAATTTGTACAGAATATTTTAAATCAAGATTCTTGGTTAATTTCTTTTAGTATTATTACAATTCTATTTTTCTTTATACGGTTTAGCGGACAAGGAGTTTTAACAATGGCATCTCGTAATATGATTATGATTTGGTTTCATAAAAATAGAGGGAAAGCAAATTCTTTTACCAGTATTGCTGTTTCATTAGGGTTTTCATCTTCTCCATTATTTTTAAACGCTTTAATAAATAACAATGGGTGGGAAGTAACTTGGCAAATTTTGGCAGTTTGTTTATTAATTTTTAGCATTCTTATATTACAGTTTTATAGAAATAAGCCTGAAGACTTTAGCTTATTGCCAGATGGTGTAAAAAGTTTAAGTGAAAAAGAAGTGTCAACTTTTGAAATTGAACAGCAATTTACATTAAAAGAAGCTACAAAAACAAGAGCTTTTTGGATGTATGGACTTATTTTAGCTTTTAATAGTTTTTTTATTACAGGTTTCACATTTCATATCGTTTCTATTTTTGGAGCTGAAGGATTTTCAAAAATGCAGGCAATTGCTATTTTTTTACCAATCTCAATTATTTCAGTATCAGTTTCTACATTGTTTAATATTTTAAGTGATTATTTAAAGCATAAATTGTATTTATTTTTAATGATTATTAGCGGAATCGTTTCATCTTTAGGTTTATTATTTTTATCCTCTACGATTGGAGTTTATTTATTAATTGGTGGACTTGGTTTTTTAGGTGGATTATTTGCAGTATTAAATGCCGTTACTTGGCCACGTTTTTTCGGAAGAAAACATTTAGGAGCTATTACTGGAAAAATAATGAGTATGCTTGTTTTAGGAAGTGCAATTGCACCGAGTTTATTTAGCTTCAGCTTTACTAATTTGGGTTCTTATAAGTTTATAGGATACATTTCCTTAGTTTTTTTATCCTTTTTGCTAGTAGGATCTATAAAAGCAAAAAATCCACAATAGAATTTTAAAGATAGTCTTGGGATTATTTAAAATAAAAGGTATTATAAGGTTTTTGGAAAAAACGAAAACAATTCTGTTAGGTTAAAAATGAACGATTTGACTTTTTTAATTAATTAGTATGAAATAGATTTTAACTTATATTTGCAGCTTGAAAAAAATAAAAATGAAGGAAACGAAAGAAGATGTGTCTAATAAAGTAAGTCAAGAACAAATTGATGCTTGTATTACTATATTAGAGAAATTAGTAGGAGATACCAATCAGGTATTTGAACTTCCTGAAGAAAAACGTGTTGCATTAATGACTGCGGCCGGGTTATTAACTCGCCCAAATCGTGATGAGTTTTCTCGCCGTAAAAAAGATGCTAAAAAAGCAGTTAAAAGAAAAATGATTGCGCGCGATAAGCACTCCCGTAAAGAAACTGGCATTAGAAGTGCTCGTGAAGCAAGTGTTTTTGTAGCTCCTTTAATGATAGATTTAACAGGTGAAAAAAATGAAAAGGAACTAGAGTTAGAATCACCACGTAATTGTTACGTTTGTAAAGCGGTTTATACCAAATTACATCATTTTTATGACACTATGTGTACAGAATGTGGAGATTTTAATTACGCCAAACGATTTCAAACTGCTGATTTAACAGGTCAGGTAGCTGTTGTAACAGGTTCTCGTTTAAAAATAGGATATCATATAGCCTTAATGCTATTACGTTCAGGAGCAACGGTTGTAGCAACTACACGATTTCCAGTTGATTCTGCTTTGCGTTTTTCACAAGAAAATGATTTTAGTAAATGGGGAGATCGATTAAAAATACATGGTTTAGATCTTCGTCACATTCCAAGTGTTGAGATTTTTTGTAATTTTATTGAACAACAATATGATCGATTAGATATTTTAATAAATAATGCAGCTCAAACAGTGAGAAGGCCATCAGGTTTTTTCCATCATTTAATGGCTAAAGAAGAAATGCCATTAGATTCATTACCTAAATCGGCTAAAGATTTATTATCTGATCATTTTAACTGTTTACACGAGTTAAAAACGTTAACCACAGGTGCTGTTACCAATCAAAATATGCCAGTAACGTGGCACGGTGTTGAACCTGGAATTGGATTAAGAGCCTCAGCAAAACTATCTCAAATACCTTATAGTTTTGATAATTCATTATCGGCGAAAGAAGTATTCCCAGAAGGTGAGTTGGATGCTGATTTACAGCAAGTTGATTTAAGAAAAACAAATAGTTGGAGATTAAGGTTGGGTGAGATTGAAACCACAGAAATGATTGAAGTTCAATTGGTTAATTCAATAGCGCCATTTGTTTTGTGTAACCGTCTTTCTGAATTAATGAAAAAAGAAAACACGGGGCAGAAACACATAATTAATGTATCTGCAATGGAAGGTAAGTTTCATCGTTTTAAGAAGCAAGATCGCCATCCTCACACCAATATGGCCAAAGCTTCATTAAATATGATGACTCACACATCAGCTTCTACCTTTGCAAAAGATGGGATTTATATGAATGCTGTTGATACGGGTTGGGTTACAGATGAAGATCCTGTAGAGTTGTCTAAACATAAAATTGAGGTGCATGATTTTCAACCACCACTAGATATTGTAGATGGTGCAGCGAGAGTTATGGATCCATTAATTGACGGAATTAATACTGGAAAACATTGGTGTGGTAAATTCTTAAAAGACTATCGTCCAATTGATTGGTAAAATTTAAAAAAATGAGTGAAGAACAACCAAATAACCCGCTCCACGGAGTAAAACTAGCTGAAATTGTTCAATTTTTAGTTTCAGAATATGGATGGGAAGAGTTAGGAGAGCGAATTAAAATTAATTGTTTTAGATCAAACCCAACAATAAAATCGAGTCTTAAATTTTTAAGAAAAACTCCTTGGGCAAGGGAAAAAGTGGAGCAATTGTATTTAAAGTCTATTTAACTTCTAAATTTTTTAAACCTTCTATAATTAGAAAATCGAATTTCTTTTTTACTGAAAATTAATAGGATACTTGTATATTTATACTAAGTAAGTTATGTTAATGAATTTAAATTAAGTTTTTTTAAAATTTTATTCATAATATATGAAGAAGAATAAAGAATTAAAGGAAATTGCCAAACTCTTTTTTAAGCTGGGATCCATTGCTTTTGGTGGACCTGCAGCTCATGTGGCGATGATGGAAGATGAAGTTGTGAAAAAGAGAAAATGGATGACACATGACCACTTTTTAGATTTGTTAGGTGCCACCAACTTAATTCCGGGTCCAAATTCCACCGAGATGACCATGCATTGTGGGTATGAAAGAGCAGGTTGGAAAGGATTGATTGTTGCTGGTTTTTCATTTATTTTCCCTGCGGTTTTAATTACTTCTATTTTTGCTTGGTTGTATGTAACATACGGACAATTACCGGAAGTTGAACCTTATATTTATGGAATAAAACCAGGAGTAATTGCCATTATTATTTCAGCAGTTTATTCGTTAAGTAAAAAAGCGCTTAAATCACTAGAGCTAGGTGTTTTAGGATTTATCACTGTAATTGTTTGTTTAATTGGAGTAAACGAGATTTTTGCACTTTTTGGTTGTGGTATTATAGGTTTAATATGGTATAAGATTAAAAATAGTACAAATAATATTAATAGTTTTTTTCCACTATTATTATTGCAAGCAACTTCTTCAACAATTGGGAATTTAAAAATATTTTTAGCATTCTTAAAAGTAGGAGCCATATTATACGGAAGCGGTTATGTATTATTCGCTTTTTTAGATGCCGAATTGGTAATGAAAGGCTTATTAACTCGTTCTGAATTGATAGATGCTATTGCTGTGGGTCAATTTACACCAGGTCCAATTTTATCAACGGCTACCTTTATTGGTTGGCAAATGAATGGCTTTCTGGGAGCTCTAGTAGCAACAATTGGAATATTTTTACCTTCATTTATATTTGTTTTAGTATTAAATCCACTAATACCTAAACTTAGGAACTCGAAACCAATGGCTGCATTTTTAGATGCCGTAAATATAGCTGCTGTAGCAGTTATATTTGCTGTATGCATAGAAATGGGAAAAGAAACACTTATCGATTGGAGAACAATAGTTATTGCTGTTAGCAGTTTTGCCATGCTATTTGTTTTTAAAAAAATAAACAGTGCTTTTATTGTTGCAGGAAGTGCTCTTTTAGGCTATTTCTTGTTTTTATTTTAACCGTTTTTTTAACTTCCTTTAAATTTATTTTGATGTATATTAGAAAAATTAATTTTTTAATTAAGAGTTTTAAATAAGAATATTACAACAATTACATAATATTAAAGAAATTGAAGAATGAAACAGTTGAAAGTTGAAATCATACCTTTTGAAGATAAGTATGTACAAGATTTTTCAAAACTTAATTTTGAATGGTTAGAAAAATATTTTTATATCGAAGAATATGATAAAAAAGTTTTATTGGACCCTCAAAACTATATTCTTAAAGAAGGTGGGTATATTTTTTTCGCTTTAATTGGAGGGGAAGTGGTTGGAACGGTAGCATTATTAAAAAGAGAAAATGGAATTTTTGAACTATCAAAAATGGCAGTTACTGAAAATTACCAAGGACAAAGAATTGGTCAGAAATTAATGTATGCCTGTATAGATTTCGCTGGAAGAAATGGATTTGTTCGTTTGTTTTTAGATTCAAATACAAAATTAGAACCTGCAATTACATTATACAATAAAGTTGGGTTTAGAGAAATACCAGTGCCAAAGGACACTCCATATGAAAGATGTAATATTAGAATGGAATTGAATGTTTAAATTATTCGATAAAAGGGGATAAGAAAGTAAAAAAAGCAACTGAATCTCAGTTGCTTTTTTTAGTATTTAGAATATAATTATTTATCTCCTAAGCACATTCCAATTCCACGAGCAGTTTTCACTAAAGATGAATCTGGTTGTATAAAGTTGTACTTGCTAATCGCTTCTAAAAAGGGAACTGGTACAATATCTGGATGTCTAAAAGATACCATTTTACCAAAACTACCTTCAATTGCTAATTCCATTGCTTTTACACCAAATTGTGTTGCTAAAATACGGTCAAAAGCAATTGGAACACCTCCACGTTGTAAGTGCCCAAGTACAGTTTCTCTCATATCGGCTTCACATCCAGCAGCTTTTAAATCCTTAAGTAGTTTACTTGCTATTCCACCAAGTTTTAAATTTTCATTACCAATTTCATCACTTTTTTGAGATAAAACATCTCCATTTACTGATTTAGCTCCTTCAGAAACCACAATTATTACGTGACCTTTACCATGTTTAAATCGGTGATTTATAACTTCTAGGATATTGTTAATATCGTAAGCAATTTCTGGAATTAAACAAATTTCAGCACCACCGGCAATTGCAGCACTTAAAGCGATCCATCCAGCATCTCTGCCCATTACTTCCAATATGATAACCCTGTTGTGAGAAGTAGCAGTTGTAACCAACCTGTCAACAGCCTCAGTAGCAATTTGAACAGCAGTTTGGTATCCAAATGTATAATCTGTAGCAGATAAATCGTTGTCAATTGTTTTAGGCACACCAATAATATTCAATCCTTTTTCAAAAAGTTTTTGAGATATTCGTTGAGAACCATCACCACCAATACTAATTACCGCTTCAATACCAAGGTTTTTAAGTTTACGAATCATTTCATCTGAACGATCCATAAACGACCAACTACCATCATTTTCTTTAACTGGCCATGCAAAAGGGCCACCTTTTGTTGTTGTTCCTAATATAGTTCCTCCTTGATAATGGATGCCAGCAACAGTTTTTTCATTTAATTCTATTAACTCTGTAGGTTCTCGTAAAACACCATCAAATGATTGAATACTTCCAACAACTTCCCATTCTTCAGTTTGTGCTGCACGTTTAACGATTCCTCTAATAACTGCATTTAATCCTGGGCAATCTCCTCCTCCAGTTAATACTAATACTTTTTTCTTCATTTTTTGCCTATGTAATTTTATATATTATTTTTTATTTTTATTTAAATGAAACCTAATTTCCAAAACTTATACCAATTCCTTTTGCAGTTTCAATTAAATTATGCGATAAATTAATCTTATTGTATTTATCGATAACCTGTTCTAAATCAATTGCCATTATATTAGAGTTTTTATGAATGGCCATAGTTCCGAATTCTTTTGCTTTTACCAATTCGAAAGCCTTAACGCCTAATTCTGTAGCTAAAATACGATCAAAAGCCATAGGTACACCGCCTCTTTGTAAATGACCTAAAATAGTTTCACGTATATCTGGTTTAAAATTCAACTCTTTTAATTTAGTGGAAATTTTTAGAGCTATTGTACCTGGGCTCATTTCACTTTCCTCACCTTTAATGTAAGCCCCTTCTGCAACTACAATGTTTGCAAAACCTCTACCATCTGAAGAGTAACGAGTCATTAATTTTTCAATTATTTTTTCCATTGTAAATGGAATTTCAGGAATCAAACATACATCAGCACCACCAGCAATAGCAGCGTGTAAAGCAATCCAACCTGTATTATGGCCCATCACTTCAAGAATTAATACTCGATTATGAGATGTAGCAGTTGTTACTAATTTATCAACTGCTGAAGTTGCAATTTGAACAGCAGATTGAAATCCGAAGGAATAATCCGTAATTGATAAATCATTATTAATAGTTTTTGGTACACCAACTATGTTAACTCCTTTTTTAAATAATTGATAGGATATTTTATGAGATTCGTTACCACCAATATGGATAACCGCATCAAAGTTCAAAACTTTTAGATTGTATATAAGTCGATCAGATACATCTTCATTTTTATAAGATCCGTCTGTTTGTTTTATAGGATAATTAAAAGGGTTTCGTTGATTATTTGTAGTTAAAATAGTACCTCCTTTAATTTGAATTTCAGAAACTATTTCATTATCTAAAAGAACTATATCTAACGGTTCAGCTAGTATGCCGTCAAATCCGTTAATACTACCAAACACTTCCCAATCGAGCTCTAAATTGGCTCGTTTTACAACGGCTCTAATTACCGCATTCATTCCGGGGCAATCCCCTCCGCTATTTACAATTAAAATTCGTTGCTTCATTTTACTATATCTATTGTAAAATTATTTTATAGATTCTTAAAAACTAAGGATCAAAAGAATCAGCAAAACTAAGGAAACATAGCTTAAAATGAACTGATTTTAGTCATATTTATTGAAGGGTATTCAATAAAACAAAATAAATAACTAGTAAAGTCATAATATTGAAATCGTTACAACTTAAATATTTTATAAAACTGAATTTGCAAACTATTTATAAAAATAACTATTTTTACAATCTAAATTAATGAAAATGCCAAATAAAAAATATAAGATAGCGGTTATTCAATTGAATTTAAATGATATAGCAGAAAACAACCTAAAAAAATGCATAAGTTGGGTTAGGGATGCTGCAAAACAAGGGGCTGAAGTAATTTCGTTACCCGAATTGTATAGCAGTCATTACTTTTGTCAAAGTGAAGATACTGAAAACTTTTCTATAGCAGAAGAACTGTATAGCACTTCATTTATTGCTTTTAGCGCTTTGGCGAAAGAATTAGGCGTTGTAATTATTGTTCCTTTCTTCGAAAAAAGAATGGCTGGTATATACCATAATAGTGCATATATAATTGATACTGATGGAAGTGAAGCTGGTTTGTATCGAAAAATGCATATTCCAGATGATCCACATTTTTATGAAAAATTTTATTTTACTCCAGGGGATATCGGTTTTAAAACATTTCCAACAAAAAAAGGTAAAATAGGAACTCTTATTTGCTGGGATCAATGGTATCCTGAAGCAGCGCGTTTAACCGCTTTACAAGGAGCAGAAGTGTTATTTTACCCAACAGCAATTGGCTGGCATCCGCTTGAGAAAGAAGAGTATGGAGTAAATCAACACGGTGCGTGGATGAATGTAATGAAAGGGCATGCAGTAGCCAACGGTGTTTATGTTGCAGCTGCAAACCGAGTAGGTTTAGAAAAATATATTCCGAATACGGAAGGGATTCAGTTTTGGGGATCTTCATTTATTGCTGGTCCACAAGGTGAGATTTTAGCACAGGCTTCACATGATAAAGAAGAAATTTTAATTGCTGAAGTAGATTTAGGCTTACAAGAAAATGTACGTCAAAACTGGCCATTTTTTAGAGATAGAAGAATTGATGCTTACGGAGAAATTACTAAAAGAGCAATTGATTAAATTATGACTAACAATACTAGAAGATTTCCAGCAGAATGGGAAAAACAACAAGGAATATTATTGTGTTTTCCTCATAATGGTAATGATTGGCCAGGAAAATACGAAGCTATTCAATGGGCTTTCGTTGAATTTATTAAAAAAGTTGCCACTTTTGAAGAAGTTATTTTAGTTGTTGCCTCTGAAAAATTGAAAACAAAAGTTATAGGAATGTTAGAAACTGCTCATGTAGATATTTCTAAAGTGTCTTTTATAATTTATAAAACGAACAGAAGCTGGATGCGTGACTCTGGACCGATTATGGTTTACAATGATGGCAGGAGAGAAGCTTTAAATTTCAATTTTAATGGATGGGCGAAATACACGAATTTCCAACTTGATAAACATGTTCCTAAAGAGGTTTCCAACTTTTTAAAAGTTACTTTAACCCAAGTAATGCACAATGGAAAACCGGTAGTTGTTGAAGGTGGTGCTATAGATGTAAACGGAAAAGGTACATTACTAACATCTGAAGAATGCTTGTTAGACCCAAAAATACAAGTACGAAACGAAAATTTTACTAAAGAAGATTACGAGGCTGTTTTTAAAGAATATTTAGGAGTTACCAATGTAATTTGGTTAGGTGATGGAATTATTGGTGATGATACGCACGGCCACATAGATGATTTATGCCGTTTTGTTAATGAAGATACTATTATTACTGTTGTTGAAGAAAATACAAAAGATGCAAATTACGCACCTCTTCAAGATAATTTAAAACGTTTGCAAAATTCGAAGCTTGAAAACGGGAAGTCTCCAAAAATTGTTAAGCTTCCAATGCCAAATCCATTAATTTTTGAAGGAATTCGTATTCCAGCAAGTTATGCGAACTTTTTAATATTAAATAAATGTGTTTTAGTGCCTACATTTAACGATTCTAAAGATAGAATTGCATTAAACACCATAGCTGAATGTTTTCCATATAGAGAAGTAATTGGAATAAGTGCAATTGATTTAATTTGGGGTTTTGGCACACTACATTGTTTAAGTCAGCAAATTCCAAAAAAGATCAATTAAAGAAGCATAGTTATTTACTTTTTATTAATAGATTAATATGGAAAATAAAATTATTCTTATTGCTGATATATACAAAGTTGTTTTTGTAGCTTCAGTATTAACTTAAAAAAGGTTTGGCTAACGGTTAGACATAAATGAAAGTTATATATTTAACTCCAAATCTGATTTAAAAATTTTATGAAATATTTTAATAGTAAAGCATTTTTAATCGCTATCATTTTTTGTTTAGTTTACACAAATAGTTCAGGACAAAATAAAACTTTAGAACATTCAGGAGATGCTTTATTATTGGTGCTTCCAACAAGTGCAGTGGTTGCTACTTTAATTCATAAAGATAAAAAAGGAACTATTCAGTTTGTAAAATCATTTTTATTAAATGCTGCTATAACGTATGGTTTAAAAGGAATGGTTGATAAAGAAAGACCTGATTTAAGGGATCATAATTCATTTCCTTCAGGGCATACTTCTGCAACTTTTCAAAGTGCCTCATTTTTACAACGCAGATATGGTTGGGAGTATGGAATTCCTGCATATGCATTGGCAGGTTTTACTGCTTTTACACGTGTAAATGCTAAGAAACACGATGGTTGGGATGTATTGGTAGGAGCTGCAATTGGTATTGGAAGTACTTATATTTTTGCAACACCATATCAGCAGGAACATTTTGAGTTAACTTACGAAACTGAAAGAGATCAACACTTAATAAGTTTTAAATATAAATTTTAGTATTACTTATTTTCTATTTTCAAATAGTAATTATTTCTTTTGAATCTATTAGTGGTTTCATTTGAAAGAAATGTTACACACTTATTTTTTATTAATCATAACTTACATTAAACCTTATTGATTTTTTAAGGTCTAACCTAACTGATAAAGAGCAAACCTTCAATGTTGTGCTAAATTGTGTGGTTTAATTCTTTTGAATAGAGGAATTTATTAAGTATTCTATAAAATGAGTTATGATTATTGAGAATAATGAAATAGAGCTTATTGATGCGTTAAATGATCCAAAACTTAAAGAAAAGGCATTTAAAACACTTTTAAACACCTATCAGGAGCGGTTGTATTGGCATATTAGGAAACTAGTGATATCACATGAGGATGCTAATGATGTGCTTCAAAATACTTTTATTAAAATCTATAGAAGTTTCAAAACCTTTAATCATTATAGTTCTTTACATACCTGGATGTATAGAATAGCGTATAACGAATCAATGAATTTATTGAATAAAAGGCATAAAAAACAATTTATATCTTCTGAGGAAGTAAATAAAAAGATCATTAATAATTTAGTCGATGATGTATACTTCGAAGGAAAAGAAATTCAAATAAAATTACAAAAGGCATTATTAAGCTTACCCGTTAAGCAACGACAAATTTTTCAAATGAAATATTTTGACGATTTAAAATTTAGAGAAATTTCAGAAATATTAAATACTACAGTTGGAGCTCTTAAAGCATCCTATCATATAGCAGTTAAAAAAATAGAAGAATATGTTGTTAATAATTAAACTTAATTGTAAATTAAAGGTCTAATTATCAAATGAATAAAATAAGAGAGAATATTAATTTAAATGGAGAAAAAGCCGATCTTGGTTTTACGCTGCCTGAGAAATATTTTGAAAATTTTCAGGATTCATTATTTAATAAAATAGAAATTGAAAAGGCACGGAAAATACATCAGGTAACTTTAGGTTTTAAAATTCCAGAAGTTTATTTTGAAAACTCCTTGAATGAAATACAAAATAAAATTAAAGGTGATAACAACCATATATATTCATTAGTTCCTAGAAATAAATGGTATTTAGCATCAATTGCAGCATCCATTGCGATTCTATTTTTTTTAAATATTTTCAATCAAAGCTCATCTTTAAATAAAAAAGATTTACCGGTTATTGTTGATACTCACACTCATATTGAAAATGATATTTTTAGTTTAGAAGAGGATGAAACATTAGCAACATTATTTATAGAAGATAAAGTGTTAGATGAGTTATTAGATGCATATATCATAGATAAACTTATTATTGAAGATATCGTTTCTAACTAATTTATATAAAATTAAAGAAGGTTTTATTAAATAATTAAACCTTTTTTAAAAAGTTAGGTCTAAGGGAATGAAGATTTAGAACAAATGATTTATAATTTAAAAAGTTATGAAATCTATAAAAAGAATAAAATATTTAATTGTAATACTTATTGGATTAGTTGTTGGTTTATCTAATGGGTTTGCTCAAGAAAAAGAAGTTTTAAAGAACTTGACAGAGCAACAAAAGGATATGGTTAAAGCTCAAAAAACATTGATTAAAGAGAATAGAGAGGAATTTAAAGCTACATTAACAAAGCAACAGCTGTCTATTTTAAAAGATGAAACACTTACAAAAATAGAAAGAATTAAAGCATTAAAAGCCTCTCTTTCAACAGCTCAAAAAAAGATATTAAGTAAAAATAGACAAGAAGTGAATAATGGAAGGGAAACCTTTAAAGCAACTGTTACGGAGGAGCAAAGACAGTTATTACGTTCTGAGGTTGGACCAATGAGAAATTCACAAGAAGGGAAGGAACTTAGAGAAACAGTTCAGGAAAACAGAAAAAGACGCAGAAATGGAAATAATTAATTAAATTTTTTAATGATTGGGTTACTTGCTTGAAAACTAAATAATTCGTAAATTAATACCTGTTTTGGAATTAAGATTTGATTAGTTTTCAAGCAGGTATTTTTATTTTTGGGCTATGGCAAAGTATTTTACAATTATTTTTTGTTTTGCGTTTTTTTTAATGAGTTCAGCCCAAAGAATTGATGACGAAAAATTAGACAATATTATTGATGAATTATTAAACTCTGAGGATGATTTAATTAATGATTTATTAGGATCTCTTACCAATTCTGATTTTTTATATTTTTCAGTTACTTATAATGATAAAACCTATTTTGCAGGGCGCGATGTTGGAATAGTTCAGTACAACATTACTCCTCAAATAACGTATGCGAATTCTAAAGGTTTTTATACAGGAATTACGGGTACTTATTTTAGTGAATTTTATCCAAACTGGGATGTTACAGTTGGTTATTTAGGGTATAATTCTAGTATTGGAAAAGAGAAATTAATAAAATATAATTTTGGATTTTCTAAATATTTCTATGCTAATGAATTAGATAATATTTTTAGTAATACCTTAGATTTTGGAGTAGGGATTAGAACTAAAAATAAAATATTAGGTACATATTTTACAGGAACGTATTTATTTGGAAAGGAACAATCATTTCAAATTTCTTCTAGAAGTTATGTCTCTCTGAACCTTATAAAAAACAAAACGACCTCTTTAAAATTAAGACCTCAACTAATCATAATAACAGGTAAACAAACTTTGGAATTATCTCGAATAATTTCGATTGATGGTGTTTTAACTTCTCAGTTTATAGTAAATGATGTTTTTGACCTAATTAATACTCAATTAAGTATTCCACTTCAATATACATGTAAAGATGTTGACCTCGAATTGGGGTATATCCAAAATTTTCCTCATCCAATAGGTAATGAAACAGACTTGAAAACTACTGCCTTTATCTATTTTTCTTTAGGGTATTTAATTGAATTATAGATGTGTATGTGATTTTTATTTATTAAGTTGTTGAACTTTTTTATTATTAATTTAATTATTATCAATTTCAGCGTAAAGACTCGCTATCTTTGCAAAAATTAATTTTATGTCGCAACAATTCTCCAATTTAGGGATTTCACCAAATCTATTAAAAGGTTTAGTAGATTTAAATATATCTCAACCAACTGAAATTCAGGAAAAAACAATTCCAGTTTTATTAAACAGTACCGATGATTTTGTGGGTTTAGCAAAAACAGGAACTGGTAAAACAGCAGCATTCGGATTGCCTTTATTACAATTAATTGATGTAGAAAATGAAGCTATTCAAGCTGTTATTTTAGTTCCAACGAGAGAATTAGGACATCAAATATTAACCAATTTGGAAGCATATGCGAAATATATGCCTGAAATTTCAATTACAGCTACCTGTGGAGGAATTCCTATTAAACCGCAAATTGAACGCCTTTTACAACCAACACATATTGTTATTGCCACACCAGGACGTTTTATAGATTTAATTAAAAGAAATGCAATTGATATTAAAAAAGCTAATTTTTTAGTGTTGGATGAAGCAGATGAAATGGTTACTTCTTTAAAAAATGAATTGGATGAAATTTTAACTGAATTACCTAAAAAGAGAAGAACATTCTTGTTTTCGGCTACATTACCAGGTACTATTAAACAATTGATTCAGAATTACATGTCGAAACATGTAACTCAGGTTAGTGCAGATATGACAACTGTTGGAAACTTAGGTATTGACCATGAATATGTAATTGTTGAGCCAATTGAAAAATTAGAGGTTTTAATGCATTTTTTAACTTCAAAAGAAGGTGAACGTGGCATTATTTTTTGTAAAACGAAAGCAGCTGTAAACAAATTAGCTAAAAATTTAGCAATTCATAAATTTTCTTCAGGTGCGTTACACGGAAGTTTAACCCAGCCAATTCGTGATCGAATTATGGGGCAATTTAGAGAAGGATATATTAATATTTTAGTAGCTACAGATCTTGCAGCGAGAGGAATAGACGTAAAAGAAATTTCTTACGTTGTTAATTACCATTTACCAGATGTTGCAGAAACGTACGTACATAGAAGTGGAAGAACTGCCAGAGCAGGAGCAAAGGGACTTTCTTTAACTGTTTTACAAAAAGAAGAAGCTGAAGATTTAGCAAATTTTGAAGAGGAATTAGGTATTAATTTTAAAGAATTTAAAAAACCAAATCCTCAAAGTATTGAAGAGAACAATATGTTATTATGGGCAAAGAAAATTTTTAAAACAAAACCAAATAATGAAATTTCTCAAGATTTAAAAGGTCAGATTAAAACAATTTTTCACCATTTAACTAAAGAGGAATTGGTTGATAAATTAGTGGCTAATTATTTAAATCAACATAAAAATGATTCTAAGGATACTTCAAATACTTCTAAGAAAAAGGATAAAAAGTAATTACTACTGAAATTACAACATTATAAAGCCTTTAAAAACTCAATTTTTAAGGCTTAATTTGTTTCCAAAAACAAATTAAGCTAAATTTTTTAAAACTATATTTGCGGGCTTGTTACTAGGCTAATATGTACAGTACAAGTATTTTAATATGGAGCAGAAAAAAATAGAGAAGAAAAAACCAATTACTTCAGAAGAAATTGCAAAATGTATTTCAATATTAGACCAATTAGTGTCTGATACGAGTCAAATTTTTGATATAGATAAAGAGCAACGGACTGAATTGATTAAAGTTGCAGGAATGCTTTCTAGACCAAATCGTGATGAGTTTTCACGAAGAAAAAAGGATGGAAAAAAAGCTGCAAAGCGAAAATTAGAAGCTAAAGATAAAAATGCGAGAAAAGAAACAGGAATACGTTATGCAAGAGAAGCATCTGTGTTTGTAGCTCCCAAATTGCTTGCAGCAACTGATTTAAAGATAAAAGAACAATTAGAATATAAAACACCTAGAAGCTGTTACGTTTGTAAAACAGAATACACAAAAATTCATCATTTTTATGATTCAATGTGTACTGAATGTGGTGATTTAAATTATGCTAAACGTTTTCAAACAGCAAATGTAAAAGGTAAGGTTGCTGTTATAACGGGATCTCGTTTAAAAATAGGCTATCATATTACTTTAATGCTTTTGCGTGGCGGAGCAACTGTTGTTGCAACAACTCGTTTTCCAATAGATTCTGCATTACGATTTTCAAAAGAAGCAGATTTTATGGAGTGGGGGCATCGTTTAAAAATACATGGATTGGATCTCCGTCATATTCCAAGTGTTGAAATTTTTTGCAATTTTATTGAACAAAAATACGATCGATTAGATATTTTAATCAATAATGCAGCACAAACCGTAAGACGACCAGCTGGTTTTTATGCTCATTTAATGGAAAATGAATCTCGTACCATTGAGTCTTTACCACAATTTGCTAGAGAAGTTTTAGGTGATCATATCAGTTGTTTAGAAGAATTGAAAATATTAACAACAGGAGCCAGTTCTAATCAAAATATGCCAGTAACCTGGCACGGTCCCGAACCAGGTATTGGATTAAGAGCTTCTGCTAAATTATCACAAATTCCATATAGTTTTGATAATACATTGGTTGCCAAGGAAGTATTTCCGGAAGGTGAATTAGATGCTGATTTACAGCAAGTTGATCTAAGAAAAACAAATAGTTGGCGTTTAAAATTAGGGGAAATTGAAACCACTGAAATGATAGAGGTACAATTGGTAAATTCCGTTGCTCCATTTGTGTTGTGCAACCGTCTTTCCGAGCTTATGAAAAAGGAAAATACAGGTCAAAAACATATCATAAACGTGTCGGCTATGGAAGGAAAATTTCATCGCTTTTTTAAAGAAGCGCGCCATCCTCATACGAACATGGCCAAGGCAGCCTTAAACATGTTGACTCACACATCTTCAGGTGTTTTAGCTAAGGATGGAATTTTTATGAATGCTGTTGACACAGGTTGGGTAACGGATGAGGATCCGGCAGAATTGGCTAAAATGAAAAAAGAAGAGCAGGATTTTCAACCACCATTGGATATAGTTGATGGTGCTGCACGTGTTATGGATCCTTTATTCGATGGAATTAATACAGGAAAACATTGGTGTGGAAAATTCTTAAAAGATTACAAACCAATTCCCTGGTAAGCTTAATTTTTAATTTTCAGTTCAAAATTATTGAACGAAAATACTGATAAAAAAAGCCTAAACTATTTTAATGTAGTTTAGGCTTTGTGCTATTCTTGTTTTTTTTCTTTTTTTTAATTTCAGTATGAATCATCAAAAAAAATAACTTTTTAAGTTTGCTATTATGCAGCTTTCTTCGACTTTCTATAGAGGAAAGAATTGTATAATTTTCTTTTAGCAAAATTAGATCGCTGACCACTATTCAAAAACTTTGTGAAAAGATTTTTGTTCACACCAAAGTATTCGTAAGTAGTTCCGCAAGCAAATGTAATTTCTAGGAGCATACTTTTATGTTGGAAGTCTTCAATTTTCGATTCAGTAGTAATGGCAGCGTATTCTTTTAGATTAGCTTCTTTAGTTTCTGGAGCAATACTTACTAAAAAATGATAGCCATCAATAATTTTTGCACTTACAATTCCAGCTTCATACTTTTTTTCTTCATCCTGAAATTTATCTGGATGCCATTCCTTTACTAATCCCCTGTAAGTAGATTTAAGTTCTTTTAAATCAATTGCACCTTCAACTTTAAATAATTTTTTGTATTCATTGATACGCTTCATAAATAGTATTTTCAAATTTCGTGCAAAGATATTCATATTTTATTGATTTGATATTTTATTTTAAAGGTATTAAAATACTGTATGTTAGCGCTTTATAATTTAACAAGTGAGTTGTATCAAAAAAAATCAGCATAATTTAAGCTGGATAATTAAGAATGATATGACAAAACTCATTCATCAATTTGATTGAAATCATTGTGTTTTATATAATTAGAAAATACTTTTATATAGAAAAAGTGTTCTCTTACTTGAAATCATATCAAGTAAATAATCATATAAACATAATAGAATAAAATGATAAGTCATTGATTAAGCAAGCTTTAGAGGATTAAAACATAGTAGTAATTTAAGTTACCTATTAAAGTTGATTATGAATCTAAAAAAATACATATCAGAATTAAAGAGGCGAAATGTTTTTAAGGCAGGAATTGCTTATTTATTATTGGCTTGGTTGCTTATTCAAATATTGGGTATTGTACTTCCTACATTTAATGCGCCTTCTTATCTTTTAAAAACGATATTATTTATAATTGGTATTGGTTTTCCTTTTTGGTTGGTTTTTGCCTGGGTATTTGAAATTACTCCAGAAGGGATAAAAAAAACTGAGGCAGTAGAAGAAAAAGACTCAATTACGCCTAAAACTGGGTATCGATTAAGTAAAGTTATAATTGCATCTTTATTACTTGTTATAATTATATTGCTTTTTGATCATTTTAAAAATAATTCAGAAAAAAAATTAAAAAGTGATAAAATAAATCAAATTGAAAAATCAGGAGAACAACGTAAAAAAGCAATTGCAGTTCTAGCATTTCTAAATCATTCTAAAAATGCTAATGATGATTATTTAGCTGATGGAATTACAGAAGCCATTACCCTTGAACTTGGAAAAAATGATTCATTGCGAGTAATATCAAGAACTTCAGCAATGAGTTTTAAGAATGCAGTTAAGCTTTCTTCAGAGATAGCAGTAGAACTTGAAACCGATTATTTGTTAGAAGGCTCGGTACTTATTGATAATGATAGTATTAAGGTTACAGTTCAACTTATTGAACCATTACCCAAAGAAAAACACGTTTGGTCTAAAACTTACAAGCAAAAATTCGAAAATATTTTACAATTGGAAATGGAGATATCTATTGATATAGCTAATGAAATTATAAATGTTGTTTCTCCTTTACATGCGAAATATAATAAATATAAAGTGAACGGCAGTGCTTATGATCTGTATTTGAAAGGTCGTCATTTATGGAATCAACAAACAGAAAATTCAATAGTAGCTTCTATTGAGTATTTGAAAGAATCTATTAAATTGGATTCAACATATGCACTGGCATATGTAACATTGGCAGAGGATTATATTGCTTTAAATCGGTTTATTACAGATAATGAAGAAAAGCCATTAAACCGTGAGAAAAGTAGGAATGCTATAAATAAAGCATTGGAATTGGACGATACATTAGGAGCAGCATATATTACAAAAGGAAATGTTTTTGGAAAATTTGACTGGAATTGGAATGGAATGAAGACTATGTTGGAAAAAGGATTGAAATTAGATCCGAATAATGCATATGGGCACATATTATTGTCAGACTATTATTTGGTGAAGAGCGACTTTGAAATGGCTATAAAAGAAACTTTATTTGCTGAAAAACTCGATCCTCTTAATCCCATGATTGGAACAATTTTAGGGTTAAAGTATGGTATGGCCAATAATTATGAAAAAGCAAATACCCAATTTAATAAAGTTTTGGAATGTTTTCCAAATTACCCTGCTGTATGGAGTGAATTAGGTTTTATACAATTCATAAATGGACAAAAAACAGCGGCCCAAAATTCGTGGAAAAGATTTCAAGAGATTCAAGGAAATGAAGTTATGGTAAAACTATATATGGAACAACCCTTGGAAGATGGTCTTAAATATTGGCTTGCAGAAGTTAAAAAAAAGTCACCTAAATATTGCTCTTATCCTACATTAATTGCTCAGGTATACATGCTACTATTAGATAAGGATGAAGCTTTAAATTACCTAGAAATTGCTTATAAATACAAGAATGAATATTTGCCATTAATGCTATTTAGACCAGATTTTAATTCATTACATAATGAGCCACGTTTTAAAGCTTTAGTAAAGAAAACAGGTATTATTTTACACTCATAATCTTAAATGAATTGTGGCATAGTATTTGAATATTAAAAAGTATAATTAAAATTAAATATAATACAATGAGTAAAGGAACAGTAAAATTTTTCAATGAAACTAAAGGATTTGGATTTATCACTGAAGAAGGTTTAAACAAAGAACATTTTGTACACATTTCTGGATTAATAGATGAAATTCGTGAAGGCGATGAAGTTGAATTTGATCTTCAGGAAGGAAAAAAAGGATTAAATGCAGTAAACGTTAGAGTTATTTAATATATACGCTTAAACTTTTAAAACAAAAAAAGCCTATCAATTATTGATAGGCTTTTTTATTTCTAGTAATCCGAATTATTTAACCTTAATCCAAGGTGAACCTGATTTTAATAATACTTTTCCTGCAACATCATTTATTATTACTGTTGCCATCATATACCAAGCTGCTAATGCACATACTATTAAAACAATAGCTGCGGCTACTTTAAATTCTGGGAATCCAAAATGCGCAAAATCTAAAAACACAAAGCCAAGTAGTAACGTACTAAAAGTAATTGCCATAGCTGAGTGAATGAATAATGACCCAATCCAAAAGATAAAGGTTAGCAAAGTCCAGGAAATTAGATACATTCCTACATCAGTACCAGATGATTTATAAATTTCAAAATGGTTTAAAATCCATATAATTCCTAAACCTATCCAAAATGCTCCATAACTTGTAAATGCAGCAAAACCAAAATTATTACCTGTTTTTTGCTCTAAAAAACCAGCAATCATTTGTGCTAATCCTCCAAAAATAAAACCCATTGCTACAACTGGGCCTAATTCACATAATCCTAAATTATGGAATTGTAATAAAAGTGTAGTTAATCCAAACCCTGCCAATCCAACTACAGCCGGATTTCCTAATTTAATATTGCTCATATTTATAAATTCTAATTTTTAAACAAGGCGTAAAAGTACTGGATTTATCATCTTCAGACAGCTGATTATTATCAGTTTTTAAACCTAATTACTAATACGTTTTCGAAGATAATATGTTCCCTATTTTTACTTATTATTATTACATAAAATAAGTGTGATAGGAGGTGAATAATACTATTTAATAAATAGAAGTAATATTTTTATATAGCTTTAATTTTGAGTAACTTAACAGAGTTATTGTTGTTTGAATATTAAATTAATTGCATTATGAAATATAGTATTAAAGCGAGTTCACTTTCTAAACAAGATGCTTCCATTTCAATTAAAAAATCTACGATTAAATTTGGAACCACACAATTAACTTCAGAAGTTTTACCAAATCCAGCAGAATTATTCTTAAGCGCTTTTGGTGCATGTATTCTTAAAAATGTTGAAAGATTTTCTACATTATTGAAATTCAGATATTCGTCAGCTTTCATTACGGTAAGTGGAACTAGACAAGAAGTTCCTCCAAAAATGGATATTATTGAATATCAACTCACTATTTATAGTAATGATGATACATTAAACAAAGATTTATTGAAGAAGAATATAGAAAAATTCGGAACCATTTTTAATACAGTAAATGCTTCATGCAGTGTTATTGGAGTAATTTTAGTGAAAAAAGAATAGAAATATTTCGAAGGAATCGTTTCAGCTTCTATTTATTAATTTGAAATCTATACAATAATTCAACTTTAAAAATAGCACCAGTATTAAAATTTGAGTTTAATTGAGTTCGATGATCTTCGAAAAATAAAGAACTAAGTGCAAAGTTAATTTTATCATTAGAATCATAAACCTTATAACTTCTATTAATAGCATATCCAGCTTTGGTTTTTAAGTGTAATGATTTCCCTAATTTAAATCTGAAATAAGTAAAAAACTCATTTGAAATTTTAGCAACATATTCATTATCGGTTGAATATCTTGGATTATTTAAATTATATGTTTTACTTAAACCATCAAAATTAACACCCATATTTATTTTAGGAAACACTTGGTAATTGAAGTCAAACAAACCAGGTAGAATTACATTTGCTTCAAATTTATTATTTGGACTTGCATAATAGAAACCTAATAAAGGTGCAATTAGAGGTCCGTATATTTCAGTATTAGCATATATCCCTACTTTATATTTTAAATTTTCTTTTTTTGTAAATGTAAAAAGTGTAATTAATCCAAGTTGCAAATCTTCCTTTGAAAAACTATTTAAATCTGAAGATATTTTTGGAAGTAAAATGTAAGTTCCCGACCATTTTTCAGAATAAATTTGATTAATTCCCAATTTCAATCCAATCGAATGAAGGTTAGTACTCGAAAAATTTGAATCAAGTTTTAATTTAGTTTTATTGGTAGCTAAGGCAGTTAAAATGGTTATTTTATCGTTTACAAGAATTGGATAGAGTAATTGCAGATCTAATTCTTCAATATTTGTATTATCTAAACTATTTTCAAAACTATTTAAAGGAGTATTCGTATAAGAAAAACTAGCTATATCAATATAATTTTGAGCATTGATTGTAAAGAATATAAATACAAATAAAATGCTTAAATATTTTCTCATAATTTCTATTAAATAAACAGGCAAATTTACATATTAAAATTAACACTTCGAATTTTAAAATAATGGTAGTTAAGCAATGGATGTATTAATAAATTATTCAAACTAAACTTTAAATAAATCAAAGATTTTTATGGTAAAAAAATAATTAATATTAAATGATTAAATTATCTTAATAATCATTTAATTATTTAAATAAAGTTGTAATTTTAAACGTTGAAATTAGTCTTTAAATATTATTTATTATACCTATATATTAATCAAAATTAGTCATCTAAAAAATAAAAAAATGAAAGCAAAATTTGCAATTCTTTTAATAATTATAGCTGTAACATTTTCTTGTCAGGAAAGAAAAGAAGCTACACAAGAAAATGAAGTATTGGAACAAACAACGCACAAAACTGAAAAACATTGGTCTTATGAAGGAGAAACAGGCGCAGAGCATTGGAAAGAATTTGAAAAGGAATCGGATTGTGGTGGTGAGTTTCAGTCCCCAATAAATATTGTTGATATAGCTGCAGTATATGAACCTAATTTAAATGAATTAGAAATACATTATGGAGCTGCTACTAAAATTTTGGATGTTACAAATAACGGACATTCTATTCAATATAATTTTGAGAAAGAAGATTATATTAATTTTAATGGAGATAAATATGAGTTAAATCAAATACATTTTCATGAGGCATCGGAGCATACTATTAATGGTATTAGATTTCCAATGGAAATTCATTTTGTTCATTTAAATAAAGATAATAAAATTACGGTTTTAGGCGTATTGGTACAAGAAGGAAAAAGCAGTTCTCAGTTTGAATTTTTAGAAACTTATTTACCGTTAAATGTAGGTGAAACAAAAGAAATTAATATGCCTTTTGACCTTAATTTAAATCTACCTCTTAACAAGGATTATTATTCTTATGCTGGTTCACTTACAACACCTCCTTGTTCAGAAGGAGTAAATTGGTTTGTATTTAAAGAACCAATTACCATTTCTTTGGAGCAGGTTGAGAAAATAAGAGCATTTATGCCTTTAAACAACTTTAGAAATGAGCAAAAAATGAATGGTAGAATTGTTAAAAAAACGTTTAAATAAAAATTAAAAAATGGAAGTTGCATTAAAATCTACTATAACCTGCCCAGTTTGTGCACATAAAAAGGAAGAAGAAATGCCAACGACTGCTTGCCAATTCTTTTATGAATATGAAAATTGTAAAACCGTATTAAAACCTAAAGAAGGCGATTGTTGCATTTTTTGTTCATATGGTACTGTTGCTTGTCCGCCAATACAAGAAAATAAATCCTGTTGTTAAAAGGAATGGAATAAAAATTAAAACTAATTGAAGAAGTTGAATTTAATCTTCAATAAAGTAATAAAGGATTAAATTCAGTAAAGGTAAAAGTTATTTAAAAATATACTTCAAGTTTTACAAAAGCCCATTAATAATTATGGGCTTTTTTATGACCAATTTTAAAGATTTAGGGAGGTGAAATTAATTTTTTATTGGAAATACACCGCTAATCGATAGCAATTTGCATGTTATCGAAAGCTCTTAAAAAATGCAATATTTGGTACTAGTTTTATATCAGTAAATGAAACATAAAGTAAATCTTAAATAAGATCAATAAAAAGAAACATTTACATTTATTAGTATGATTTCACAATTTTTCATCGAAACAGTTGTTTTTAGGGTTTCTATAAAGTAATTATAGGTTCTAAAACGGTCCAAACATTTTTAGCAAGTATTTTATGGCCTTCAACTGTTGGGTGAATTCCATCTGCTTGGTTTAATGCAGGCATACCACCAACATCTTTCAATAAAAAAGGAATTAAATAGAGTTCATTTTTAGTAGCCAATTCAGGGAAAATAGTTTTAAACTCTGTAATATAATCTTGTCCCATATTTGGAGGCAATTGCATACCTGCTAATATAATTTTAGTAGCTGCATTTTTTTCTAACACTGCATCAATAATTGCTTGTAAATTTTTTCTAGTTTCTTTTAAAGGAACACCGCGTAAACCATCATTAGCACCTAATTCCAAAATAAAAACATCAATTTTTTGATTCAGTACCCAATTTATTCTACTTTTTCCTCCAGCAGTTGTTTCTCCACTTACTCCTGAATTAATAACTGTATAACTCAATGAAAGCGAGTCTATTTTTGTTTGAATTAGCGCTGGAAAAGAATCATTTACATCATCTAAACCATAACCAGCGGTTAAGCTATCACCAAAAACTAAAATAGTTTTTGAACGACTACTTACTGTACTGTTAATTTCAGTTTCGATTGTAGTTTTTTCAGAAGTTTTTTCTTTTTTCGTGGTGTCTGATCCACAGGAAAGTAGGATTATTAAAAAGGAAAAATAACAAAACTTTAAGAAAATCTTCATTACATTATCATTAAAATTCAAAATCAATTGTTTATTTTTCAAGTTCAGCATATTTTGACAGCATATTTATATTAAAAGAGTACTATGACAAAGATATTAAAGATTCATGAACTAGAGAAAACATATACCAGTGGTTCAAAAAAATTAACTGTATTATCCAATATTTCTTTTGAAGTTGAAAAAGGAAGTATTTTTTCTATTGTTGGCCCATCAGGAAGTGGTAAAACTACTTTACTTGGTTTGTGTGCAGGTTTAGATCATCCAAGCGCTGGTACTATAGAGTTATGTGGGAGTAATTTAGAAAACTTAAATGAAGATGAACGCGCGCAATTGCGTAGTAAAGAAGTTGGTTTTATATTTCAGAATTTTCAATTGCTGCCAACACTTACGGCTTTAGAAAATGTTATTGTACCCTTAGAGTTACAAGGTGAAAGAAATGCCACTAAGATTGGTATGGAATTACTGCAAAAAGTTGGATTAGCAGATCGTTTTCATCATTATCCATCGCAATTATCGGGTGGTGAGCAACAACGAGTTGCCTTAGCCAGAGCTTTTTCTAACAAACCTTCTATTTTATTTGCCGATGAACCTACTGGAAATTTAGATGAAGAAACAGGTGAAAAAGTGATTCAATTACTTTTTCAATTGAATAAAGAAGCAGGAACTACCTTAGTTATAATTACCCACGATTTAGATTTAGCAAATAGAACCCAGCAAATATTGCGATTAAAAGGGGGGAAAATTATGTCTAATGAAAAAACAATTGCAGTTTAATGAGTATATCCTCAAAAACTTCGGTACAATGGCTGTTTAAAATGGCTTGGCGAGATGGAAAAGCAAGTATTTCCAGATTAATGCTCTTTATGGCATCTATTATTCTGGGTATTGCGGCGGTAGTTTCCATTCAATTGTTTAGTGATAATTTAAAACAAAACATTAAAAATCAGTCCAAAGCATTAATGGGTGCTGATTTTATTATAGACAGCAGACAGCTTCCTTCTAAAAAAGTGCAGGCTATTATAGATTCTTTAAATGTGGCAGCTTCAGAAGTTAATTTTGTTTCTATGGCTGCATTTCCAAAAAATGATGGAACAAAATTGGTAAATGTACGTGCCATAGAAGGTAATTTTCCATTTTACGGAACTTTAGATACCGAACCAGAGAACGCAGCTTCAACCTATCAAGAGCTGGGTGGAGCCTTGGTAGATGCAACTTTAATGTTGCAATACAATATAAAGCCTGGAGATTCTATTAAATTAGGTAAACTTACTTTTTCAATAATTGGAGCTTTAAAATCAATTCCAGGTAGTACAGGTTTTTCATCTTCAGTTGCACCAACTGTATTGATTCCTTTTCGTTTTATAGACGATACAGAATTGTTGCAATTAGGAAGTAGAAAGGAATACCAATACTTTTTTATAGCGCCACCTACTATGGATTTGGACTTGTTAGATAAAAAATTAGATCCTATTTTAGATGACGAAAATGCAGATTTAGATACACATACAAGTACTAGTGAACGTTTAGGCAGAAGATATGATAACGTAAGCAAATTTTTAAATTTAGCCGCATTTATAGCACTTTTGTTGGGTTGTGTTGGTATTGCAAGTTCTGTTCATATTTATATTAAAGAAAAATTGAAAAATGTAGCGGTTTTAAAATGTTTAGGAGCTACCAGAAAACAAACATTTTTAATTTATCTATTGCAAGTTGTTGGAATTGGGTTAATTGGAGGTGTTTTAGGTGCTGTTGTAGGAATTGGATTGCAATATGCCTTTCCTTATATTTTACAAGGGTTTTTACCTTTTGATGTTCAAATAGCGATTACAGTGCAGCCATTAATAATTGGAATAACCTTAGGTGTTTTAATGTCCGTATTATTTGCTTTGTTGCCATTGTTAGGCACTTGGTATGTTTCTCCGTTAGAAGTTTTAAGAGGTACAGATGAAAACTTAGTAAAACCAAGAAAAGCAAGATTGTTCACTTTTGCAGCAATTTTACTTTTTATCTTTTTATTTTCATTCTGGTTGTTAAAGGATGCGTTGTTTGGGTTGGTGTTTACAGTTGGTATTTTAATTACGTTCGCTATTATGGCTGGTATTGCAAGCCTTTTTATGAATCTTATTAAAAAATACTTCCCAAGCCATTGGGGGTTTACAAAACGTCAAAGTTTGTTGAACTTATTTCGCCCAAACAATCAAACAATGGTATTAATTTTAGCCATTGGTTTAGGTACTTTTTTAATAAGTACGTTATATTTTACTAAAGATATTCTGTTAGCCAAAACATCTATTGAGAATAATAAAGACAATGCGAATATTATTTTAATGGATGTACAAAACGCACAAAAAGAAGCGGTTATAAATACAGTGCTTCCAAAAGGGTTGGAGGTAATAGATAACATTCCTATTGTAACGATGCGATTGCATCAAATTAAAGATAAATTGGTGAATGCTATTAGAAAAGACACTACTTCAACTATGAATCAATGGATTTTAAACCACGAGTTTAGAGTAACTTATAGAAATTCATTATTGCCTTCAGAAGAAATTTTAGAAGGAAATTGGACCGGAAAAGTAGAGCAGGGTGACCCTATTTTAATTTCAATATCAGATAATATTGCCAGAGATGCTGCTTTAGAAATTGGAGATCAATTAATTTTTAATATTCAGGGTGTTTTAATGGAAACCACCATTGGAAGCATTCGAAAAGTAGATTGGGGACGGATGCAATTGAATTTTTCTATAGTGTTTCCAACAGGTGTTTTAGAAAATGCGCCACAATTTAATGTGTTAACTACCTATGTGCCAGATGAAGCCAGTTCTGCCGACTTACAAAGAGATTTGGTTAAGAAATTCCCTAATATTTCAGTATTAGATTTAAGGCAGGTTTATACTTTAATTGAAGACATTTTAGATAAAATATCATGGATTATTAATTTTATGGCTTTCTTTAGTATTCTTACAGGAATTATTGTTTTAATTGGTTCGGTTAGAAATAGTAAATATCAGCGAATTAAAGAAAGTGTGTTGTTAAGAACCTTAGGTGCAAAGAGTAAACAAATTTTACAAATTACAGCGCTGGAATATATTTATTTAGGAATGTTAGGTAGCTTGGTTGGTATTTTATTGTCGCTAATTAGTAGCCAGTTATTAGCAGTATTTTTATTTAAAGAGCCTTTTATACCGTCTGTTGTTCCATTTTTAGTGTTTCTACCAGGAATTACCATATTGGTTTTATTAATTGGCTTGAGTAATATTAGAAGTGTTTTAAAAAGTCCGCCGTTAGAGGTTCTAAGAAGAGATATTTAAGTATTAACAAATAATATAATTAGATAATTAAAATTAGTTATTCAAATGTATAACGTTGCTCTTCTGTTGAAGATGCATTTAGTAATTGGTTAAATGTACTTATCGTATTAAAATCTCGGGTAATTTCTTCAGATACAGCAATTCCGGAAATACCTGTTTCTAATATGGCTTTAACATCATTTATGGTGATGCCTCCAAAACCAATAATTGGTGTCTCAGTTTTTAAGGCTTCAACAATTAAAGTATAACCGTTTAAACCTAAAATCGTAGATACATTATCTTGGGTTGTAGTAAATCTAAAAGGGCTTAAACTAATATAATCTACATCTTTAGCAATTAATGTTTCGCAATCTTGTAAGGTGTTTGCTGTTCCTCCAATTAGTTGCCAAGTGTACAAATGTTTTCTCGCTATTGTAGGGCAGGTATCTGTTTTTCCTAAATGTACACCATCTGCTTTAATGTCTTTTGCTATTTTATAATTATCGTTAATAACTAACCTGGTTTGAAAATGAGCTGTAATTTCTCTAGCTTCTTCAGCGAACTTCAATAATTTCTTTTCTGAAATGTTTTTTAAATGCAATTGCACCAATTCTGCACCAGAAGTACATGCTTTTTGAATGTTTTCTATATGCTCTTTAGGAGAACTTCCCTGAGATATATAATGTAGTTTAGGTATCGTCATTTCTTCGAGTTTTGTTAGGGAATTAGTTCTATAAGAAACTATAGATCCTATTTATTGCGCAATAATTTTAAAGATATTAGTTGGTATAGCTCATAAATCATTGGCTTCCTAAATAGAAACTTTTTTAGAGTATTCCATAAAATAGGATTTAAAACGTTCTAGTATTGGGTGCTTTTTTTCTGAGTATATCACATACTGGCACTTGTCAATACTTTGAGTAATAGACATTAGCGCATTATATGCAGTGTTTTGAACTAAAAACTCAGCATCGTCAACACTAACTATCTTTAATTGAGAGGTACTTACCCCATTTGATAAGAATAATTTATTCATTGTTGTGGGCGTAGAAATAAGAATATCTATTCCTTCAAAGATTTCTGATTTTTGCACATCAATATGAAGCTGTTCATACGATACATAAACTCGTAACGAACTATAACGCGTATATGTTAAAAAAGCAGCATTTAATTCTAAAGCTCTTTCCTTATTTTCTACAAGAACTAAAGCCCTTGGCATATTTCCAACAGCCTCACATTTTAATTTTTGTAAGGTTGTAAGTATAAGCGTAGTGGTTTTTCCACTATCTTTTGGAGCGGTGCAATAAACATTGGAACCACTTTTTATTATGGGAATACTCTTTTTCTGAAAAGGAGTAGGTGTTACTATTTCGAAAGATTCTAACTTCTCTTGTATTTCAGAATGTAGTTTTTTAAAAGGCATAGGAATTAAATAAATAAGTGTTTAGTGCAGTATTTATAATATTTAGGCAAATATACTATCTGTAAATTAAATAAATGGGAGAAGTTAATTTTTCTGTTTATAAAATGCATTCGAATAGTATGGTAACAGACAATTGCAAATATGTGATTTAATAGTAATCTACAACAGGAGGGAATCCTAATCTATGTGAAATGGGATAATCAGTTAATATTTTAAATAAATTAGAATGTTTAATTTTCCAATTAAAATTTTTGCAGTTAATCGTTGGTAACTCAATAAAACAATTTGATTACCAAGCCTCTATAATTAAAGCAGGACTATCAATAGCATACGTTTCCTTATTAAAATTTCCATAGTAATTACAATTTTTGAAACCAGCCTTATTCAATAAAAGCGCTAGTTCCTCTTTTAATAGAGGCAACAATTCAATACTATTTTCAATTATTTGTTGGGTTGATTTTACTGTTAAACGTGTATTAAAATCAATCTTATTTTCAGTTTTACGATAAAAATAATTCCGTTCAAATATAATCTCATCATTTTCTATGAGGGGTAATTGCTTAATATTTTTTTCAATAATTCTATTGTAATTGACTATTTGTAGTAATAATTTTCCATTTGATTTAAGTATAGCTTTTGATTGTTGTAAAAAATTAGCTATTTCATTTAACGAATTCAAATGGACTAAGGTATTTCCAAAACAAATGATGCTATCTAAAGATTTTTCATCGATGAAAGCATCTAATTTAAGCATACTTAATTGTTGAAAATGAAGGGATTTTGACGCAGCTACCATATTTTTTGAAGCTACTCGAATCATTTCGGCATCCATATCAATACCTAGTATGTTCTTATAATAATTTGTCAACTCAAAAGAAAGCGTTCCAATACCACATCCAATATCTAAAATTTTAGAATCACTTTCTGGTATTATAAACTTAATAAAATCAACTTGATTTGCATTGATTTTAAAAATATGGTGATAATAAGGCGCAATTTGCTGATAAAAACTCATAAAAATTATTTTAGTTTCAAAGATAGTTAATTATTACAGCTATGCACCAATTTGCTTTTTGTGTAACAAGTATTATAATGTCAGCGTTATGTTATGTTATGTTACTTTGCTTTGCTTACTTTTTTATTGTTTTATATTTTGGAGTTTGCAAATTACATAAACTCCATTTGGCTAAAAGCAGGACAGAGTGTTAAGAAAAGGTCTTGTATACCTTTTTAGTGAATGAGCCAGCTGGCGCTTTGGCAAAATAAAGTTTCTTGAAAAGTTTTATAATTAAATGTTTCTTCTACAATATTAATGAAATCGACATTAGGAGATTCACGAGTTCTGTATTTGTAAAATAAAAGAGTAGCGGTAAACACTTATTATGCTGAATAACGAAAGGAGGGAAGTGTTATGTGTGTGGAATGGTTTTGTATTTTAATTGTTAAAAATAATAGTATATTTGTCCGTAATGCAAAAATACAACAACATAAAAGCACTTTTCTTTTTAGGGATATTCTCTATGTTGCTGTTGCATCAGGTGTTGCCACATTGGCATCACGAGCACGACGTTGAGCATACGCATACAGTTCTTACTCATAATGATAATCACAGTCATCATCACGATGAAGTTCCAGAAAAAGAAAGTCCTAATAAAGGTTTTTTAGAATTGTTTTTGGAAATGCATGTGAATATAGTAGTGTCTAATGAAATACTGCTAACACATACAAGTAATGTAAAACAACTTATTGTTAAAAAGATTGAAAATGAGTTGGTTTCAGTTAATCATTATGCAATTTTTATAAATTATGATGAAGTTGAAAAAATAAAGGTTTATCACCCTCCTAATAATTATTTTAACTCATATCTCTCTTCCCTCGATTCACGAGGTCCACCATCTTTAGGTTAATCGTTAGGAATACTTACTTTTGCGTTAGTAGTCCTTTTTATAAATTCATACCTGTCTGCCGACAGGCAAGATTAAACTAAAAAATCACAAACAATGAATAAATTAGTAATATTCGCAATTTGCGGATGTCTGTCCTTTGTTAGTGGTTTCTCTCAAACTAAAAATTTAGAGGAATTACTTAATGAAATAGAACGGAACAATACAGAGTTGAATGGCTATCAATCCTTTATTGAAAGTCAACAACTCGAAAACAAGAGCACTAACAATTTACCCGATCCACAGCTCTCTGGATATTATTTACCTTATGGTGATAATATAACTGATGCTTATGCAGAATATCAAATATCACAATCTTTTGAGTTCCCTACGGTATATGGTGCACGTGGTAAATGGAACGATTTAAAATCGATGGAAATTCAAAATACCTATGCAAAGAAAAGACAGGAAGTTTTATTGAATGCAAAAGAGCTACTTATAGAACTTACTTTTTTACAGAAACAAAAGACTATTGAAACCGAAAGAAGATCCCAGAGCAAACAAGTTTTTGACCAAATTCAAGAGCTTTTTAATAAGGAACAAGTAGGTGTTTTAGATTTGAATAAAGCCAAAATTGCTTGGATTCAAGAGCAGTTTGTTGTTGAACAGGTTGAAAGCGATGTCCAAATTATACGATCAAAATTGAATAACTTAAATGGAGGAAAATCTCTTGATGAAATTTCAGAAACTATAACTTCAACAGAAATTGCAAGTATAGAAAACCTTTGGAAAGAAAAATTAACTAAGGATCCTTCGTTACAAGAATTAATTACAAATGAAAAAGCTTCCTTACAAAAAGTGACTTTGGAGAAAAACAAGGTGCTTCCTAATTTATCACTTGGCTATAATTATCAAGGTGTAAATGGAAATAATTATTCGGGTTTTTATGGTGGGCTTTCAATTCCATTATGGAGTAGTAAGAATAAAATAAAAGCTGCAGAAGCAAGTTATAAGTATCAACAATCCAATACCCAAGTAATCACAACATCATTTTATACACAATTTCAGGAAGTTTATAAAAGATACGAGTTGATGCACTCAAAATATAACGAGTATCAACACACAATGGGTAATTTAGAAAGTGAGAAATTACTCTTAAAAGCATATACATTGGGTGAATATTCTTTTATGGATTACTATATAGAACTTCAGTTTTACAGAAATACTTCAGATAAAATACTTCAAATGGAAAAAGAATTACAACTGTTGCAAGCACAATTATTAAAACATCAATTATAACATTAAAACATACAATTATGAAATCTAAGATTCACGAATACCAAAACAAATATTTAGTAATGAGTAAAATTTCAAAAATAATAATCGCATTAATGATAGGTTCAATGGTTACTATCTCTTGTGGAGATACAAAAACAAAAACTACTGAAGATCACGGTCACGCACACGACGCTGATGGCAATCATATGAACGATGAAAAGGTTGAGCAAGAAGAATTTCAAGTAGAAAAAGATTCTACAGAAATAAAGCCGGAAATCCACAAACACGAGGATGGTTCTGAGCACCACGACCATTAAAATATAAATAATTATCAAAGACATGAAATATATAATAATACTGCTTGCCTTTTTGGCAATGTCTTGTAGCAACAAGGCAGAAGATACACACGCACATAATGCCGATGGTAGCCACGCAGGAGAAGAAATTCCAAGATTAGATCATACCATTTGGACAGACAAAACAGAGCTATTTGTAGAATTCCCAGCTTTAATTGTTGGGAATGGAAGTAGGTTTGCTGCTCATTTTACGGTACTAAATAAGCACCAACCCGTTAGGGAAGGTTCAGTATCTGTTAGTTTGATAAAAGATGATAAAGGTATCAGAAATAAGGTAGATGCACCTTCATCACCTGGTATATTTTCACCTTCACTACAACCAAAAGAAGCAGGAAATTATCAATTGGTTTTTGAATTAACTACACAAGAATATTCAGACAAAATCACGATTGATAATGTTACTGTATATGCTAATGTAGATGAAGCCATAAAAGCCTTGGGTACTGCCGAAGACGATGGTAGCATTTCGTTTTTAAAAGAACAGGCTTGGAAAATCGACTTTCAAACTGCACCCGTGGTTAATGGAAATATTTATGATGTGATCAAAACATCAGGTGTTTGGACACCTGCATCAGGTTCAGTAAAAATATTGGTAGCTAAATCTAACGGTGTAGTGGATTTTGCAGTAAACAATCTTACGGAAGGAACACAGGTAAAACAAGGACAGTTATTAATTAATGTAAGCAGTCAAGGTTTGGCGTCTAATAATTTGAGTACAGGTATTGCTTCAGCGAAAGCGAAATTCCAACAAGCCAAGTCTGAATATGAAAGAAAGAAAGAGCTATACGAATCGAAAATTATTCCAAAGGCAGAATTTGAAAAAGTAGAAAGCAATTACAATATTTCAAAATCCAACTACCAAAGTCTTTCGTCAGGAGTATCTAATAGTGGAAAACAAATTCGTGCACCTTTTGATGGTTATATAACAACAATTAATGTGGCTAATGGCGATTATGTAGAACAAGGTGTAGCATTGGTTACTGTAGGAACACTTCAATCCAGAGTATTAAAAACACAAATTGCACCTTCTTATGACCTTACAATGGAAAACGCACAAGGTATTTGGTATCAAACCAAAGAGGGTCAATGGCGTAATGTTACATCTTCTGGAGGATCCATTCTTTCTATTACTAAAGATGTAGCTAATAACAGACCACTTATTTCTGTATTTGCACAAGTTAATGACACTGTTGAAATGCCAGAAGGCAGCTTAACGCAAGTACAAATTGCAATGGGAAATGCAACTCAAAATACACTAATTCCTGTAAGTGCTTTATTAGAAGATTATGGCAGTTATTCCGTTATGGTACAACTTTCAGGAGAAAGTTTTGAAAGACGAACTATAAAAATTGGGAAGCGAAATGGCGAGAATGTAGAAATACTTCAAGGGTTACAAGTTGGTGAAGTTGTGGTGACTAAAGGGGCATACCAAGTTAAAATGGCTTCAATGTCAGGTTCAACACCTGCACACGGTCACGAACATTAAAAAACGAAGAGAATGTTAAACAAAATATTATCAATTTCACTTCATAACAGATTGCTCATTTTATTAGGAGCTGTTGTATTAAGTTTGTTGGGTGTGTACTATGCTCGTACAATGAACGTCGATGTATTCCCAGATCTTACGGCTCCAACTGTAACCATTCTTACTGAAGCACACGGTATGGAATCTGAAGAAGTCGAAAAATTAGTAACCTATCAATTGGAAACAGCCTTAAATGGTTCGCCAAATGTGAGGCGAATCCGTTCTTCATCAGCAGCAGGAATTTCCATTGTATGGGTAGAATTTGAATGGGGAACCGATATTTATCGAGCCCGACAAATTGTGAGCGAACGTATCCCAATGGTAAGAGAGAATTTACCTGAAGGCATTGGAGCACCTACAATGGCACCAATCTCATCTATTATGGGAGAAATTATGCTCTTGGGTGTAACCTCAGATAGTTTATCGGCAATGGAATTACGAACCTTATCCGATTGGACAATTCGCCCACGAATTAAAGCGATTGGTGGTATTGCTAATGTGGTGGTTATTGGTGGCGATTATAAGCAATATCAAGTATTTGCCAATCCTGAAAAGATGAAGCATTACGATGTAAGTCTTTCCGAATTAGTAGAACACGTAAAGGAGGCAAACAAAAATGCGCCAGGTGGCGTTATCAATCAATATGGAAATCAATATATAATTAAGGGGAGTGGTAGAGCCTATGCCTTGGAAGATTTACAGGAAGCTGTTTTAAAACAAGTCAATGGACAAACCATTAAAATTAAAGATGTTGCAACTGTTCAAATTGGAGCAGCCGATAAAATTGGTGATGGTTCATTAAACGGAAAACCAGCGGTAATTTTAACAATTTCTAAACAACCTGATGTAAATACATTGGGATTAACAGATCGTTTGGATGAAGCCATTGCAGATTTGGAAAAAACCCTACCGAAAGGTGTAAACATTAAAAGTCACATTTTTAGACAATCTGATTTTATTGAAGCCTCTATTAGTAATTTAAATGCAACCCTTTTAGAAGGTGCATTTTTCGTAATGATAATCCTTTTCATATTTTTAATGAATTGGAGAACTACAGTTATTTCATTGTTAGCTATTCCTATTTCATTATTGGTATCCATTATCATTTTAAAATGGTTAGGATATACCATTAATACAATGAGTTTAGGAGGTATGGCAATTGCTATTGGTGCATTAGTGGACGACGCTATAATTGACGTTGAGAATGTGTATAAACGATTACGAGAGAACATTAAAAAACCAAAAGATGAACGTTTACCAACATTAACTGTTGTTAGAGATGCATCAGTAGAAATAAGAAGTTCAATCATTATCGCAACACTAATTATCATTGTATCATTTATTCCACTATTCTTTTTAAGTGGAATGGAAGGACGATTATTAAAACCTTTAGGAATTGCTTTTGTAACTTCTGTATTAACCTCGTTGATTGTTGCAGTAACAGTAACACCAATTTTGTGTTCTTATTTATTGAAAAATGAAAAACTACTTCTGAAACGTTCAGAAGGAACACGTGTTGAACGTTGGTTACAGAAACATTATGGAAAACTTTTAGAACGAGCCACAAATATTCCTAAAACAATTATAGGTGCAACAATAATTGCATTTATTATTAGTATTGTAATTTTAACGCAGTTAGGAAGAAGTTTTTTACCAGAATTTAATGAAGGTTCTTTGGTAATTAGTGTTGTTGGACCTCCAGGAATGTCATTGGAAGAAAGCAACAAAACAGGTGTATTGATAGAGCATGTTTTATTGGAATTATCTGAAGTAGAAGTTGTGACAAGGCGACAAGGAAGAGCAGAATTAGATGAACACGCACAAGGTGTAAATGCTTCAGAAATAGATGTTCCTTTTGTTCTCAACGGCAAAAACAAAGAAGAATTTTTTGAAGAAGTCCGTAGTAAATTAAGCATTGTTCCAGGGGTAAATATTACGCTAGGGCAGCCAATCGCTCACCGAATTGACCATATGCTTTCGGGTACACGCGCAAATATTGCCATTAAGATTTTTGGTTCAGATTTACAACACTTGTATGAAGTAGGTAAAAGCGTAGAACAAAACATCAAAGAGATTGATGGATTGGCAGACGTTGCGGTAGATCAACAAATTGAAGTGCCACAAATTCGCATCAAACCCAAGCGTCAAATTCTATCGGCTTATGGTATGACTGTGGGTGATTTAATGGAACAAGTAGATATTGCTTTTGCAGGTGAAGAAGTTGGTGAAATTTATGAAGGCCAACAGTATTTTGATTTGGTAGTACGCTACGAAAAACCATTTAGAGATGATATTGAAAACATAAATAATACATTAATCAGTTTACCAAATGGTGGTCAAACCGTTTTAGGAGAATTGGCAATCATTCAATCTGTTAGTAGTCCAAACAACATAAATCGTGAAGATGTACAACGTAAAATTGTTGTAGCAGCAAATGTTCAAGGTAGGGATATACACACTGCGGTAAATGAAATAAAAGAAGTTGTTGCAAACAAGGTGAATATGCCAGAAGGGTATCGAGTAGAATATGGCGGACAGTTTGAAAGTGAATCCAAAGCATCACAATTACTTTTAATAACTGCAATTATTGCAATAGCTATCATTTTCCTTTTATTGTATTATGAATTTAAAGATGTAAAGCTGGCATTTGTAGTATTGATTAATCTGCCTTTAGCTTTAATAGGTGGTATCTTGATAGTGTATTTCACATCAGGAATAATCAGTATTGCGGCGACAATAGGGTTTATTAGCCTATTCGGAATTGCAACTCGTAATGGTATTTTATTGGTTTCACGTTATGAAGATTTAAGAAAAGAAGGTATGAAAGGCTTTCAGTTAATAAGGACAGGAGCTTTAGACCGTTTAAACCCAATATTAATGACAGCCTTTACAACAGGTTTAGCATTAATACCATTAGCTTTAAAAGGTGGAGAACCGGGAAGTGAAATACAAAGTCCGATGGCAGTTGTTATTTTGGGTGGTTTGTTATCGGCAACTATTTTAAATTTAGTTGTGATTCCTTGTGTCTATCAACTAGTAATAACAAAACGATGATTAAATCAATCTAATTTAGATATTATTTGAAAAAATCTAGTTATAAGATAAAAATCTTGTAACTAGATTTAATAATTGTGTTTAACAAATTATTAAACAAGAACTATCTTTTTAATTGCCGTAGCATCGATAAGTTTCTTTAAAAAACAATAAATAAGTTTACGAATAATCGCAAATTTAAAACTTTCTTAACCCAAGTACTGAATATCGTATAGAAATAGAATGCTTCTGGGATATTTAACATCATATGCAATTATAACTATCAAATAAAATTAGAACTTCATAAGCCGTAATTACTTTTAACATAATTGTTAACGATATAGACCTAAAGGCACTATATCTACAATTATGTGTAAATAGCCTGAAATACGGCTATACAGCAATTACTCTATATTTGTATTATAATTTATATTATGTTAAATAGAAAATTTTAATTACTCTCTATTCCATCAAAATACTGTATTTTTACATAATGCTAAAAAAAGCTCCTTCTCAGTTCGAGTTCATCGCTTTAATGGCCTCATTAATGTCCATCGTTGCATTGGCAATAGACGCATTATTGCCGGCATTAGATATTATTGGTTTCTCAATAGGCACAAATCAGGTAACTGATAACCAATTATTAATTACCATGATTTTTTTAGGTTTAGGAATTGGTCCTTTATTATTCGGCCCAATTTCAGATAGTTTAGGTCGTAAACCTATTGTGTTTATAGGTTTTGGTATTTTTATAATTGCCAGCTTTATTTGTGTTTTTTCACTAAGTTTAGAAATGATGATTGCCGGTAGAATTTTACAGGGAATTGGACTTTCAGCCCCAAGAACTATCAGTATTGCTATGGTACGAGATTCATTTAGTGGCGATTATATGGCTCGAATTATGTCGTTTATTACGGTTGTTTTTATTTTAGTACCTATTGTAGCTCCTGCTTTAGGTAAATTTGTTTTAGATCATTACAATTGGCAAGCAATATTTTATATTCAACTTATATTCAGTCTGTTAGTTTCTTTCTGGTTTTGGAAAAGACAACCAGAAACACTGATTAAAATGCACAGAGTAAAGTTTAGTAGGTACATATTTCTAAATGGAATAAAGGAATTATCTAAATCCAAACGAACTATTGCTTTTACTGTAATTTCTGGGTTTATCACAGGTTCTTTTATGGTATATTTAAGTACTTCACAACAAATATTTCAATTACAATACAATCTTAAAGAAGAATTTCCATTTATTTTTGCTGCTTTGGCTATTGCTATTGGATCTGCAACTTTTTTAAATGGTACACTTGTATTAAAATATGGAATGGAAAAATTGGTTACTATTGCACTTAGCTCCTTTTTTATTACTTCATTATTATATATTGTATTGTTTTATAGTTCAGGAAATCCGCATGTTGGTGTTTTATTGGGATTCTTTGGATTGCAATTTTTTGCTATCGGATTTTTATTTGGGAATTTAAGAGCCTTGGCAATGGAACCTATTGGTCATATTGCAGGTATTGGAGCTGCAATAACAGGTTTTATTTCTACAATGATGGCGGTTCCAATAAGTACTTTTATTGGTAAATTCACTGTAAATACTGCACTTCCATTGTTTATAGGATTTTTAATTTGCGGCGGTTTTTCAATTTTCATATTGGTTTATATAAAAGTAGCTAATAAAAGAGTTGCAATACCTTCGAAATATTCTAACTAACCACTACTCTATTCAAAAAAAGTGTTATTTAATTATGCGAATAATTATACTCTATTTTGTAACTTTAAGTATCATATAAAATCTACTAAAATGAAAAAAACATTCAACGATATTATAAATCAAAAAGTTCCGGTTTTGGTTGATTTCACTGCAGATTGGTGCGGACCATGTAAAAGTATGGCTCCTGTATTGAAACAATTAAAAGTAGAGCTAAAAGATTCGGTAAGTATTATAAAAATTAATGTAGATGCAAATCCAACGTTAGCAGCGAAATATCAAGTACAAGGAGTTCCTACGTTTATGGTTTTTAAGCAAGGAAAGCAAGTTTGGAGACAATCTGGAATGCAATCAATTTCTCAATTAAAACAAGCTATTAATAGCTAATTAAAGGATTATTAAAATTGCTTAACTGAAAAATGAATTAATGCGTATTCCTCAAATTTCACATTAAATTCTAAAGGATTACAACAAACCTCGCAATCTTCAATAAATGAATTATCGCAAGCAGATGGGTCTAATAAAATAGATATTTCTTCCCAACAATACGGGCATTGAAAAAATGGTCTTTCATTAAACAGTTTATTTTATTAAAATTAAAAAGGCACCTACAGCTGTTGCGATTAATATAAATTTTCGGTAAGTATCATTATTTATTCGTTTTACTATGGAAATACCTAAGGTAAACCCAATAGCAATTGCTGGTATCAAAAACAAGTTTAAAAACAAAGTTTCGGTTGTTACCGTTTTCCAAACGAAGATATGAAAAGGCAGTTTAAAAACGTTTATGATAAAAAATAACCAGGCAGCTGTTCCAATAAATTCGTTTTTAGGTAAACGCATTGCTAAAAAATAAATATTTGCAAAGGAACCAGCTAAATTACCAATCATTGAAGTAATTCCTGAAATAAGACCCATACTACTTGAAAAAAACCAGTGTTGTGGTATGTCTTTAGATTTTTTTCGATCCATCCAAATCATAATAGCAACCGTAAAAAGGATTAAAAAAGCCATAATCTGCTTAAATAATACTTCAGAAATGCCTTTACCAATTACAACTCCTATTAATACTCCCAAAACCATACTTGGCAGTAATTTTAATAATAATTTCCATTGAGTATGCCTGTGATAATATATTACAGCAAGTATATCGGCAACAATCATTAAAGGAATTAACACACCTGTGGAAGGTTTTCCACCAAAAACTAACGCCATTATCGTAACAATTACAACTCCTAACCCCTTTACTCCTGCTTTTCCTAACCCTAATATGATTGCAGCTAAGAAAGCAAGTGAAAAATTAATTGATGTTAAATGATAATGTCCTAATAAATCTACAAAATAGTGCACGTTAATTTATTTTTTTGAAGCGCCCAAGGTAGTTATTAAAATTTTTATTAAGATGTTTATAATTTAATCCTAAAAGGAGAGACTTTTAAGAATAACATAAAAAAGGCTGTTTAAAAATTAATTTAAACAGCCTTTTTACTTTTATGTGTTAAAGCTTAGTTTTCGCCACTTTCTTTTTTAGCATCTTCTTTCATTTTTTCATTAGGAACAATAGCTAAATTAACTCTACGGTTTTTAGCACGACCTTCAGCAGTTGTATTATCTGCAATTGGTTGCTCTTCACCAAACCAGTTAGTTGTAAAACGATTTCCGTTCAATCCTTTTGTTTGCACAAAGAAATTAGTAACTGCATTTGCTCTGTTTTTAGATAGCGTCATGTTGTATTCATTTGATCCAACACTATCTGTATGACCTACAACCAATACATTTGTATCAGGATATTCTTTTAAAATTCCTGCCAATTTAGTTAGTAAAGTATCAGAAGCTGGATTAATGTTATATTTATTAGTGTCAAAATATACGCCACTATTTTCATCAAAAGTAACTATGATTCCATCATCTATACGCTCAACAGTTGCTCCAGGAATTTCCTCTTCAATTTTTTGAGCTTGTTTATCCATTTTGTTGCCGATTAAAACACCAGCAGAACCTCCAATTACGCCACCAATTACTGCACCAAGCTCTCCTCCATCACCTTTTTTCCCAACATTGTTTCCAATTATAGCTCCTAATATTGCTCCTCCAGCAGCACCAATTGCACCACCTTTTTGTGTGTTACTTGCATTTTTTGTTGCTTCGCAACTTGCAAGGTTTCCAATTAACATGAGGCTTAATGCCCCAATAGCTATTTTATTAAAGTATGTTTTCATTATTCGATTGTTTTATTAAAATTCATATCAATTTTAAATCGTTTTCCATCTACCATAATAAGTTGTTCCCAAATCATAGTAGTATCAGATAATTTAGAAAGTTTAAGTCTAAACCCTTTATTATCTTCAGATTTATTTTTTTCATTCGTTGGTTTTAGTAAAAAATTATACAATCCTGTTTCTGGATCAACTTCGTGAATTGTAAAAATAAAATTACGCTCTCCAACATAACAGTTTTCTTTACTTAATAAGTATATTCCTGTATTGTTATTTGGAATAAAACGCCATTCAGAACCTTCAAAACATTCTTTTGAAGCGTCATTTAATAAGGTAATTTTATACTTACCTGGTTGGTTGCAAGTAATGGTTGTTAAAATCCAGTTTCCTTTAATTATTTTTTTTGATGTTTGTACTGTTTTAGAAGTACTACAAGAAAAAATAGCAGTTATTAGAACCGCTAAAATGATTGTTTTTTTCATACGTTTTTTAATTAAAATTATTTTCTAGTTATATTATATTTCTATTGAAATACATAGTAAATGTAAATTTTAATTTGAATCCAAATATTAAATTTTTATTAAAATTTCACTGTAATTATCTGTTCTAAATCTCATGAAAACAACCCATTTTATTATATATTTGCGGCATGGAGATTGAAATTCTTTTTGAAGACACCACAATAATAATTGTTAACAAACCAAACAATTTATTAATTCATAACTCGTATTATGCACGTAATATTAAAGACGCAACTTTATTAGAGTTATTAAGAGATCAATTAAATACTGATTTTTACCCGGTACATCGAATTGATAGAAAAACTTCTGGAGTTTTAATTCTAGCCAAGCACAAAAAAGATGTTTCCATTTTTCAAGAATTATTTAATACAAACCAAATTAAAAAAACCTATTTTGGGGTTGTTAGAGGTTTTGTTAATGAATCAAAACATATTACATCTCCTGTAAAAAATGCAGACACGAAAGTTTATAAAGATGCTGAAACGTTGTGTGAGCCAATGTTTACAAAATTGCTTGATATTCCTGTTCATCCATATTCGAATTCACGTTATAGTTTAGTAAAATTGAATCCTAGCACTGGTAGAATGCACCAGCTTCGTATTCATATGAATAAAATTAGTCATCCAATTATAGGTGATTATAAATATGGAGATCGATTTCATAATAGAATGTTTGAGTCCCAATTTAACTATCCTAATTTATTTTTGCACGCTTATTCACTAGATTTTATTCATCCAAATACAAATAAAAGGATATCTGTAAATGCTAAATTTCCGAATGATTGGATTGATTTAATTGAGAAGTTTGATTGGATTTTGTAAAAATGTAAACCGTTTTTAAATTTTAATTTTATTAGTTTATTACAAATGACCTTTTGATACTGCAATCATAAATTTTCTTTTCTATTACCCAAATTGAAAGGACCTAATTTTATTAATTGTTTTGTAAGTTGATGTTTAGCTTTATAAATTGTCACGTCCACAATTTTTTCACCTTACTATTCAACTAAACAGTATACAAAATTTCAAAAAACTAAAATTTAAAAACGGCAATTACTTACTATTTAAAAAAAACCGCTTTCAAATATTAATTCTACATATGTTACTACTTCAAAATTTTTTGTATCACAATTTCAACTTGAATTAATTTCACCCCAAATAAAAAACCCAAATTAAAATCATTTTCGAATAACTATTTCTCCAATCTTCAACAATTTTTACGTTTTAAATTACTGGAAATTTAAGATGTAGTTAATTTTAATAAAAAATTTCAAAGAACTAAAGTTTGAAAACGGTTAAACTATTTGAACTCATAGTTAGATTAACTATGCAATAATTTTTTTTCTTTTTCTTTTTTCATGATTACTAATACTAGTTCAAATACTTGTTCCTTAATATATTTAAAGTTTTGAATATAATTTTTTACTTCATTTTTTAATAATTCATGATTTTTCCTAAAATCATCTTCTTTTTTAAGATAAATATTCTCCATCAGCAGCGCCAAATTCATTCTATGATCTTTTATAGAAATTATCAGCTCATCACCTAATTTATATTCGTGTTCAATTCCATTTAATAAAAGCTTTCCTATTTTAAATTTATCATTTACACATAACCCCATAATGTGTTCGCTAAGTAATTCTTTTAAAAAATCTTGTTCAATTTTTATAAATTTAATTTCTGAAACCCATTGTTTTGTTCGCTCATGTAAACGTTCAATACTGGTTTTAAAAACAGGTGTTGTTTCAATTGGGATTATATTTTTCATTTTAAGTATCTAATTTTTACTGTTTAATACTATGTTAAAAGAATCCGAGAAATAGTTGAGTATCTCTCGGACTCAATTGAAGAAGATTTATACTATATCAATCACTTTTTTGCGTTCTTCATTCTTTAAAACATCCTGTTTTTCCAAATGTATTACAAGAACACCATTATCATACTTAGCATTAATCTTCTTTGTAAAATCAATTACTTTTGGTAAAGTCAATGATCTTTTAAACGAGTTGTAGTAAAACTCTTTTCTGGAATATTCCTCTTCTTTTTCTTCTTTAATATTTTTATTTTGAGCTGATATATTTAATATGGTATCTGTTAATGTTATTTCGAAGTCTTTTTTGGAAAAACCTGGAGCAGCTACTTCAATTTCAAAATCTTTTTTATTTTCCTTTATATTAATTGCAGGAATCCAATTATCCTTTAACATTAAATCTTCATTAAAAATACTACCAGTATCCAATATTTCTGGAAACATTTGATCAAACATTGGAAATCGTCTGTTGAATTTTATGAGTGACATAATAGTATTATTTTAAATATTACAATTTTTGATGATACTAAATTATAGCACAAATTCAAAAAATGCAATGATGCTAATCATCTCATGTATTGATTGTTATCATTTTTTAAAATAATTATTGAATTTTTTGAAGTGTGGAACTATTTAAAATAATAATACTTTTAGGAGTAATTTCAATTAAATCTTCTTCTTTAAAATCGTGAAGCGTTCTTGTTAAAGTTTCCTTAGCAATACCAATTAAATTGGCTAAATTACTTCGGGATATTTGAATTTCATTATTCGGTTTTATTGGATATTCATTTAACAAACTTAATAAAGTAAAGGCTGTTTTTTTTCTAACAGAACCATAAGCCTGAACAATCATTTTTTCATTAAGATCAATTAAATTACCAGCTAATAAATCAATGAATTTATAAATAATATGATGATTATTATTAATGATAGCAGATATTTCATTTTTACTAATCTTATATAAATGAGTTGTAGTAATAGCTTTTGAATTTTCAAAATGAGGTAAGTGTTTTACAAAAGCGGTATAACCAAAATATTCTTGATCCTTAAAAAAACCTGTAATAAGTTCTTTTCCTTGTTCATTGATTTTAAATGTTTTAACAAAACCTTTTTTAATTAAAAAAATATGGTTACTCTGATTTCCATGACAGTAAATAGTTTCACCACTATTATAAGAATAAATATTTTTTTTACTTAAAAACTGTTCGAAATTTTTAATCTGTATCGAATTTGATTCTTGTTCTATAAAATCAATAGAGAGTTGAGTTTGTAGTTTTTGATCGAATGTCTTTGCCTTTTTCAATCTACTTTCAATGGCTCTTAGTAATTCTGACTCCTCAAATGGTTTACTTATATAATCATCAGCCCCGAGCTCCATCCCTTTTCTTAAATCTTCATGGTCTGTTTTTGCAGATAAAAAAATGAATGGAATATGATCTAATTCTGGCGAATTAGAAATAATTTGTAGTACCCCATAACCATCAAGTTCAGGCATTAAAACATCACAAATAATAATATCGGGTAAAAAAGTTTTTGCTAATGAAACACCCTTTTTTCCGTTTTCTGCTGTTTTTACAATGAAATTTGCAAGCTCCAAAATTTCTGAAGTATTTTCTCTTACAATTTTATCATCTTCAATAAGTAATACTTTTTTACTCAATGCCTTTAAGTTTTGGTAAGCTGACTTTAAAAATAGTTCCTTTATTTTCGGTACTTTCAAACGAAATAGATCCATCTAAACTATTCACATAACCTTTAACAATATTAAGTCCAATTCCAGTTCCTGGATAGTATAGTGCGTTTTTAGCTCTAAAAAATCGATTGAAAATCAATCTTTGCTCATTTTCTGGAATACCAATACCTTCATCTTCTATTGTGAATAGTATATAACTATTATTTGTGGTTATTTTTACTTTAATTTTTCCATTATCATCGGAATATTTAATAGCATTGAATAACAAATTCGTAAGAATTACATTTATAATTTTGGCATCATGAAAAATAACTTCATCATGCTCATTTTTAAAGGTTAGCTTTTGTTTCGACTTTATGAAAGGTTTAATGTTGTTATGAATATCTTCAATTAAACTACTTAACCTAAAAGTAGAATAATTTCTATTAATTTTCCCGGTTTCAATATTTTCCAATGTCAATAAATCATCTAGCATATTATTTAAATGATGAATCATAGATTTCACCTTAATTAGATGTTGATCTCTTTTCTCGAGTAATTGTAAATCAGCATATTTAACTATTAACTCTGTTGATGATAAAATAGCACTTAAAGGAGTCTTAAATTCATGAGAAGTTAGAGCTATAAATTTAGTTTTTAACTGATTAAGCTCTTTTTCTTTATCTAGTGATTTTTTTAATTGTTTAATGACTTCTTCAAGCTCAATATTTCTAACTTTTACTTCTTCTTCTAACTGGGTATTTAAATTAGAAATTTTAACCTCTTTCTTTTTTCTTAAACTAATATCAACTAATAAAGCTTTAAAATAATAATTCCCCTCATATTCTATTTTACCTAAACTAAATTCAATAGGAAACTCAGTGCCGTTTTTTTTTACACCTATAATTTCAATTCCGTATTTAAATATTCGTTTTGTAGGGTTTATTAAGAAATCATGATACACACTGCAATCTTTAAATAAATCGCAGATTTTTAAATTCATAAATTCTTCTGTGGAATATCCAAAAATAGTGGTTAAAGGCACGTTTGCCAATACAATTTCGTTATTTTCATTACAAACAAGTATTCCAACTTGCATTGAATCAAAACAAACTTTGTAAAAGGATATCTTGTCTTTTAACATCATAATTGTAGCAATTAATTCTAAAATTAAAATTTATACTGCTTATTTTATATGATAAAAGTCAAGTTTGTTAAACTTCTTTATTAATAATTTAATAAATTCAATATTTCATCATATAATTTTATTGATGGTAAATACAAGTTTTCCAAGTTTTTAGCAAAAGGAATCGGAGTTTCAATACTACCAACTCTTTTTACAGGAGCATCTAAATGGTGGAAACAATTTTCGGTTATTAAAGCTGCTATATCAGATCCAATACCTCCAAATAAAGTGTCTTCTTGTAAAACTAAAACCTTACCTGTTTTCTTCGCCGAAATATATAATGTTTCTACATCTAAAGGTTGTAAAGTTCTTAAATCTATTAGGTCTGCAGAAATTCCGTGCTCGTTTATTACTTTTAAAGCCCAGTGAACACCAGCGCCATAAGTAATTATAGTTAATGTATCCCCTGTTTTTAAGATCGAAGCTTTTCCCATTGGAATCGTATAATAATCATCTGGAACTTCTTGATAACTTGATCTATACAAAGCTTTATGTTCAAAAAATAAGACGGGATTTGTATCCTCTATGGCAGATGCTAATAAACCTTTGGCATCATAAGGAAATGCAGGATAAACAACTTTTAACCCTGGAGTTTTGGTAAACCAAGCTTCGTTGGTTTGACTATGAAACGGACCAGCATTCACTCCAGCTCCACAAGGCATTCTTAAAACAACATCTGAATTTTGATTCCAACGATATTGAGATTTTGCTAATAAATTTACAACTGGATTAAATCCCGACGATACAAAATCAGCAAACTGCAATTCAACAACAGATTTAAATCCGTTAATTGATAGTCCAAAAGCAGCTTCTATTATTGTTGATTCACAAATCGGTGTATTTCTAACTCTTTCCTCTCCAAATTCTTCTAAAAAGCCATCTGTAATTTTAAAAACCCCACCATATTCCGCAATATCCTGCCCCATGATAATTAAATTGTCAAACTTCCTCATGCTTTGCTTTAAGGCCTGAGAAATAGAATCAATAAGTCTAATATTTGAAGTTTTACTTGAAGGGTTTGTTTCTATATATTGAAAAGGCCTGTAAACATCAGCCAATTCATTTTCAATAGTTGAAGAGATAGACTCCTCGTCAAATGCAATTTGAAGGTTTTCGTTTATTTCATTAATAAACGCTTCTTTAATTTCAACATTCATTTCTTCTGAAAGAATATTTTCTTTTTTAAGAAAAGCATTGAAGTTTTCAATAGGGTCTCTCATGCCCCATTCTTCTAATAATTCATTAGGTACATATTTAATGCCGCTAGCTTCTTCATGGCCTCTCATTCTAAAGGTTTTAAACTCAAGCAATACTGGTCGAGGATTTAACCGAACACTTTTTGCGATTTCACTAACCTTTGAATAAACTTCTATGATATTGTTTCCATCAATAATATGACTCTCCATACCATAGCCAATTCCTTTATCTGCAATATGTTCGCATTTAAACTGTTGACTTGAAGGTGTAGACAATCCATAACCATTATTTTCAACACAAAATAACACTGGTAAATTCCAAACTGATGCAACATTTAAAGCTTCATGAAAATCACCTTCGCTAGTTCCTCCTTCACCTGTAAAAACGGCAGATACTTTTTGATCTTTCCTCAATAAATCTGCTAAAGAAATACCATTAGCAACTCCAAGTTGTGGTCCCAAGTGAGATATCATCCCAATTATTTTAAATTCTTGAGTACCAAAATGAAATGAACGATCTCTTCCTTTGGTAAAACCACTTTTTTTACCTTGCCATTGAGAGAAAAGACGATGTAATGGAATTTTTCGTTCTGTAAATACACCTAAATTTCTATGCATAGGAAGCACATATTCATCAAAATTTAATGCTTTTGTAACACCTACTGAGATGGCTTCTTGTCCAATTCCTGAAAACCACTTCGAAATTTTCCCTTGCCTTAAAAGAATTAACATTTTTTCTTCTATTAAGCGTGGTTTTAACATTGATTTATACAAATCAATAAGTTGTTCATTTGAATAGTTATGTTGTGAATAATCTAATTTATGAACGTTGCTACTTGTTGTTCTCATTAAATAGGGATTTATGTGTTCAAATTTACAATATTGTTGTAAAAAAAAATACCTTATCATAAAAAATGATAAGGTATTTTAATAAATGTATATATTTTTTTATAAATCTCTAAAAATGGAATGCATTAAACGAGTTTTATCGTTGATGCTTTCTTCTAAAGAAATCATCGTTTCAGTTCTCGCAACACCATCAATATCATCAATTTCAAAAATAATTTCTTTTGCGTGTGTAGTATCTTTTGCTCTAATTTTACAAAACACATTAAATTTACCTGCAGTAATATAGGCAACAGTTATATTAGGTATTTTTCTCAATTCATTAACTACTTGTTTGGTTTTAGATGTTTTATCTAAATAAATACCGACATGAGAAATGAATGAATAATCCATTTTTTCATAATCAAGTGTAAGCGTAGAACCTTTTATAATTCCTTCGTCTTCCATTTTTTTGACTCTCACGTGTATAGTCCCTGCAGAAACAACTAGTTTTTTTGCAATATCAGTAAAAGGTGTTCTAGCATTTTCAATTAATATATCTAATATTTGATGATCAATTTCATCCAACACAAATTTTTTCATAATAAGTTATTATTAATAATAAAGTAATTCTATGCAAATTTATTAAAAAAAATGGATAATTAAATATAAAATTTACGAATTTGATAAATTAAAGTCATTATAATTTAAATTTTCTGCATTTATTAGGTTGTAGGTATAATAATCTGATAAATCTCCTGAAATTTCAATTGCTTTATAAGTTACTAATTCATCTTCTATTACTTTGAATTTAAGCTGAATACCAATGTCTTTAACTACTTTTATTTCATTTTCAATAAATGTAATATTTTTATAAATGATATCTAAAAACTTTTTATTATTATTCGGAATATTAAAATAAGACTCGTAATTTTTAAAGTTTGAGCTTGTTGCAATAAAAGATAAACCTTTTAACAAAGCAAAAAAGTTATATTTTCGTGTAATTTCACGATCATAATCATCTTTAAAATGACCTGCTTCTATCAATATAGTGTTATGCCCTAATTTTTGAAAATTATCACCAGTAGCCGTTGGATAAAATTCATCGGTATATCTCCCAATTTGATTTGGAATACCGGTTTGTAATAAATCATTCATTGCAACTATAATACTCATTGTTTTCTTACGACCATGAGTAATTGTACGTTCAATATCTTCTGAAGGTGCTAAAAACGATAGTGTAGCTGGGTTTTCTGTACCATCTACATTAAAAATAGTACGCTGATCGTGCAGGTTAAAACAGAATTCTGGATTAAAATCATCTAAGTGTTTTCTAAGTAATTTACTTTCTACTGCTTTCCTATCTACAGCATCTCTATTTAAATCTACATTATTGGCATTTTCTCTAGTAAATTTAATTGCACCATCTGGATTTAATAGTAGTATAAATTGCAATGTGCAATTGGATAGTATTGATTGGCTGGTAGCTTTTAACTTAGAACCTGGGTTTTCAAAAAACTTAAATAGATCAAACAATGCTTTTGTACCCGTGCTTTCATTTCCGTGCATTTGAGACCAAGCAAGAACTTTCGCTTTACCAGATCCAATTGAAACTTTGTATATAGGAATATTATTTTCGGAATATCCAATTAACTCTTTTTTAAATTTAGTCGATAAATTTATTATCAAAGGAAAAATATCATCAAATAATATACGCCTACCTCTCAGGTTAGTTTCAGCGTTTTTAATATACCAATGCTCTAAGTCTTTTATATTCATGAAATTCATTTTTATCACAATTTACAATTGTCAATTAATGCAGTTTACAAATGTGACAAGTATTTTTGATTGCATTTTATACAATTGTAACAGTAATTAATCCATTCAAAGTTATATAATTCTACCTAAAATATGTCTTAAATAGATAAAATTATTATATAAATATAGAAATCTATATATCAGAGAGTTATATAGTGTTTAATAAAGTGATTATTCAACCTAAACTAAGTTAATATAACTTATAAGATAACTTGTTATTGGTTTATATATTAAAATTCGTTACATTTGTAAATAATAAATAGATTACATTTGTAAACAATGATAAATGTTGAAAAATTCGCTGAAAGACTAAATATCATAATGAATTATTATGATTTATCGGCTGCTATATTTGCTGAAAAAATAGAAGTTCAAAGATCTAGTATTTCCCATATCCTATCAGGAAGAAATAAACCTAGTTTAGAATTTGTATTAAAAATATTAAAAGAATTTCCTGAGGTGGAAATGTATTGGTTGTTGAACGGTGTAGGAAGTTTTCCTAAACAACTAATAAAAGATGATGTGGCTCCTACTCTATTTTCAAATAATCCAATTAAATTAGCTGAAAATGAAATTAAAAAACCTATAGTAAAAAATGAACAGTTAGATGAAATTGAAAGAATTGTTATCTTCTTTAAAGACGGAACATTTAAAAATTACAGGCCATAAAAAAGGCCTCTAAATAGAAGCCTTCTTATACCCTATTTTCAAAGCTATTCAATTAATTTTGCCATACCAGTTTTTAAAATCAGCATTAACTCATCTTTATTAGAATGTGAAGATATTTGCTGTCTTTGTACCATTTGATTTAGCATATTTATTGCCATTTGATCAAAATTATATTTTTTATACTGAAGTCCTAATTTTACAAAATCATCCGTTAAGTTACTTATAGCCTCTTTATTATCACTCTCAGCAATCCATTTAAATGCTTCACCATATAATTGTTGTGTTCTTGGGTTTTGAGTTAAAAACATACCATTTAAAACATGTTTGGCAATAAATGGCAGATTCGTTTTATCATTTTCACTTAT